>ENA-ORXF01000608-ORXF01000608.1-marine-metagenome-genome-assembly--contig:-NODE-608-length-25244-cov-5.907299_pt1 | contig 25244 bp, 21 predicted proteins | sample MGYA00237864_ERZ511476 | MGnify/ENA primary metagenome ERZ511476 (study PRJEB26306, sample SAMN06343908) | marine metagenome | isolation source: coastal waters | place: Atlantic Ocean: West Antarctic...
AAAGAACTCTTTGAAGAAATTCACTTTGCAGATATTGCAGAGGTTTTAGATGAGGTGAATTTTGAAGAAGCAATCTATATTATAAAGCTTTTAGACAGCGAAAAAACATCCGAAGTTCTTACGGAACTAGATGAAGATACTCGTGAAAATATTTTAGAAAATTTATCGGCAAAAGAAATTGCAGAAGAAATTGGTGAAATGGATTCCGATGATGCTGCAGACATTATTGGAGAACTTTCTCCAGAACGTCAAAAACGGGTAATCAACGCTTTAGAAGATGACGAATTAGCTGCGGATATTAAGGAGTTACTATCTTACGGAGACAACACTGCCGGAGCTTTAATGGCAAAAGAACTGGTAAAAGTTTATGAAACATGGACGGTTGCCGGTTGTATGCGCAGAATTAGAGGACAAGCACAAGAAGTTACAAGAGTACACTCTATTTACGTTGTAGACAAGGAAGACAAATTGGTGGGTAGGTTGTCTTTAAAAGATTTAATTATTGCCAAATCAGACCAAAAAATTGCAGACATTTCTAAAGCAAAAGTAGACGCTGTAAATGTGAATGAAGATGACGAGGAAGTTGCTAAAATAATGTTGAAATATGATTTAGAAGCAATTCCTGTAGTAGATGATAACAATGTTTTATTAGGAAGAATTACCATTGATGATATTGTAGATGTTTTAAAAGAAGAAGCCGACAAAGATTATCAAATGGCCGCTGGTTTAACGCAAGATGTAGATTCAGATGATAGTATTTTTGAATTGACAAAAGCACGTTTGCCTTGGCTTTTCTTAGGTTTAATAGGTGGTGTTGGTGCTTTTATAATTATGGAGGGATTTCAAGATGTATTTAGCACGTATGCTTCTTTGTTCTTTTTTACACCTTTAATTGCTGCAATGGCAGGTAATGTTGGTGTGCAATCTTCTGCAATTATTGTACAAGGTTTGGCGAACGATGATGTAAAAGGAAGTATCAATAGCAGACTTTTAAAAGAAATGCTTTTAGCCGCTTTAAACGGTGCTATTTTAGCACTCTTTCTATTCCTTTTTGTGTGGGCTTACGAAGGTAAGATAGACCTTGCCTTGGCAATCTCTGTATCTTTGGTGGTTGTTATTATTATTGCGGGCTTAATTGGTACTTTTGTGCCTTTATTTTTAAACAAAAGAGGCATAGACCCAGCAATTGCAACAGGACCCTTTATTACTACTTCTAATGATATCTTTGGAATTTTAATTTACTTTATGATTGCTAAAATGATTTTAGGAATCTAAAAAAACCTTTCTGAATAAACAGAAAGGTAGTTTTTCTTTAACCTTTAAAAACAAGCCCCCTAATTCTTATTTTTGCAATTGTCCCAATCTATACTTTATAGCAATACAAAATATAGATACTACAAAAATAGGTTGAACAAAAAGAAAGGTTGTGCGGTAAACCGCGCTTAAATATGTGGGTTTCCGCAACAAGAGTATTAGTCTATAACCCCAAGTTCTTTTGCTTTTAAAATAAGGTCTGTATTGTTAATGGCGTTTAAATCTGTTCTTAGATTTGCCAATTTAGTTTCAATAGAGCGCAGTTTAATCTTGGTTCCATCGTTTTTTACAATTATACCTTCTAAATTAGAGATTTTCGCATGATTGGGCAGCTCTTTTAAAACCTGAATAGCCACATCATCCATTTGAATCTGAACAATATTTCTACGCATTATTTTTTGATGAATTTCGTGCGTGTAATAACATTCATTTTGCAACATTTTTTGTACTGCAAAACCTATTTCTTTAGCATCACAGTTACTTTTTAATAAATAGGCATTCGGCTTTAAGTTACTAATTACATTATACACCCTATTGGTTTCTGTGTGCCCCGTAATAACGGCTATTTTAATAGCTATTTCATTCGTTCTAATCGCTTTTATAAGCTCTTCACCACCTTCTAAAATAGTTGCCTCTGTGCTGTTGTCGAAACTTAAATCTGTAAATAGAATTTGAAACGGAGCGGTCTCTTGATGCGTTTTTATCAACCTAAAAGCAGCATCACAATCTGTAGCTGTAACCACCTCGAAACCACCTAATTCCTGCAAAGAACAAAGCAAACCCTGTATGACCAATTGATGGTCATCAACAATTAAAATTTTAGTTTTATTTACCACTTTTAAAAATTTCTATATTTATTTTTGTTCCTTTTTGCAAGACACTCTCAATTGTAAAAAGACCATTAATCTCTTCGATGCGTTCTTGCATGTTTTTCAATCCAATCCCTGCTTTTTTTGAAGTAATGTCAAACCCTTTTCCATTGTCTGAAATTGTTAAAAAGACAGCCTTTTTCGTTTCCTTAAAGTTTAAAACAACTGCCGTTGCTTCTGCGTGTTGTTTAGAATTCTGAATACCTTCTCTAATAACTAGAAACAACGTTCTTTTAATAGCATTGTTTACTTTTTGCCATTTTACATCATCAATTTCCTGAATTTTTATTCTAAATTTAGGGTCAAATAGATCTGAAACTAAATTAATTATTTGGTCTTTAAAAAATACTTTTTCAAAACTTTCACTGCTTAATTGGTGTGATAAATTTCGGACATTTTCTTTAATTACATGCAGGCTTTTAGCCGCCTCTGTTTGGGCTGTTTTTGACAAACTTAAATGCAACATTCTAATATCTCCAGCAACCTCATCATGCAAAGATTTTGCTATTTGTTGTCTTTCTTTCTCTCTAGATTCAATTTGCTGCATTTTGGCCTTAAAAATTAGTTTTTTCCTTCTCGTAGAAACAATACTAGACCCAATAGCAATCACTAACAAACCGACACCAACAAGCAACCACGCAATAATTTTTTGTTGTCGTTGACTTTCTAAAGCCAGTTGTTTTCTTAAGTTTTCTTGTTTTAAACTCGCGTTTTCCGCTTCCTTTTTTTCGGTTTCATACCGTACCTTGGTAAACCTGTTTTTTAAAATTCGCTCTCGCTTATAAAGACTATCATTTAACTGCGTATGTTCTTCTAGATATTTCCTACCTTTTTCTCCACCAACTAATTTAGATAAGAGCAACAAGTTTTCTGATTTTTTTTTAGTGGTGTGTAATTCTTTTGCGATTTGTAAAGATTTCTTGATAAAAAAGATAGCTTTTTTCTTTTCTTTATTAGATGCATACAGTTGTCCTAACAAGGCATATGAAAAAATTAAACCTCTTTTGTACCCTCTAGCCTGTCTAGACGCTAAAACTTCTAAATAACCCTTTAAAGCTAGTTCTTTATTTCCTAACATAAAAGTACCATAAGAGTACCCCTCTAACGCAGCTTCATATCTATATGACTTGTCAACTTTCAGATTGGCTACCAATAAGCATTTATTAAAATATTCTATTGACTTTATATAGTTTTCCTCTGCTTCATAAGTCTTTGCTAAATGGACATCTAGCCTAACTTTTTCATATTTTAACTTTATATTCGGAATTTTCTTTTGAAGTTCAAAAAACTTAAGATAATTTTTTCTAGCTTCTTCCTGCCTTTCTAGCATGTACATCACATTCCCTAACCTTTCATACAACAAACCAGTAAAAAACACCTCTTCCAATGGCTCTACTAGACGTAATCCCTCAATAATTGAACTTTCACTTCCTAAAAAGTCTCTTTCTCTGTACTGAAGAGCAGACATTGAAAGCAATCTTCTGGCAGCCTCCAAAGAATCTTTTAATTGAATAGATATGTTTTTAGATTCATTTAAGTAATAAAAACTACTATCTGCTTTTGCTAAATTATCTCCGGAATTTAAAACTTTAAAAAAAAGTGATTTATAATAATATCTTTTTGCTAAAACCACAGAGTCCTTGGTTCTATCATACAGTTTTTGAAGTCTATTCTCGGTTAAGATTAAGTTGGCAAGGTCTTTATTAAAATAACTTTTCATACCAAAATTAACATATGTAAATTTAAGTAATGAATCTATCTTGATTTCTTCTGCAAATAAAAAGGCTTTTTCGGGTGTCTCTGGTTGTTTAGTTCTGCTGTATTCGTTTAAAAGAACAACAATAGAATCTCTTCCTTTTTCGTATGCACGCTCTTGAGAAAACGCGGAAATAGTTAAAAAGACGAAAACAAAAAGAAAGGTGTTTTGTGTAAAATTAAAACCGCTAACTTTTTCACAAGTCTTAGGTTTTATCAGAACATTAAGCGCACTAAAAGGGGACTTTAATTTCATTAAAAGGGGATATATTGAGTGTTAAGATATGTATTTTCTAATGAAAAAAAGGGTTTTATTGCATCTTCTGAAATAAATCCCACAAAACAACACCTGTGGTTACAGAAATGTTTAGTGAATGCTTAGTTCCTAGTTGCGGTATTTCTAAACAGATATCTGAGGCATTTACAACCTCTTGTTGCACGCCTTTTACTTCATTACCCATTACAATGGCGTATTTTTCATCTTTCTTTGGAAAAAAGGCATTCAATTTTGTGCTATTTTCCGCTTGTTCAACAGCTAGTATTTTAACTTTTTCTTCTTTTAATCTTTTAATAAGCGTTAACGTATCCTCCACGTATTCCCAGGTTACAGATTCTGTTGCGCCCAAAGCTGTTTTATGAATTTCCTTATTGGGAGGCGTTGCACAAATGCCACATAAATAGATTTTTTCTATCAAAAAAGCATCACTGGTTCTAAAAACAGAACCTATATTATTTAAACTTCTAATATTATCTAAAACTACAATAATTGGTGTTTTTTTTACTGCCTTAAAGGCATCTACTGTAATTCTTCCTAATTCGTTGTTCTTTAATTTTCGCATACTTTGTGGATAAGTTCACTATAAACTGCTACTGAATACTGCGTACTAATTTTTATCTTCGCAAAACTAACTTTAATTTTCTAAACACTTGACAAAACCGAAACCAAAAAAGGTAACTCCTTTAATGAAACAATACAATGCCATCAAGACAAAGTATCCTGATGCAATGTTACTTTTTCGTGTAGGAGATTTTTACGAAACTTTTGGTGAAGACGCTAAAAAAGCGGCTGGTGTTTTAGGAATTACCTTAACCAAACGCGGCGCTGGTAGTGAAACAGAAACTGCTTTAGCTGGGTTTCCACATCATTCTTTAAATACCTATTTACCAAAATTAGTAAAGGCAGGAATGCGTGTTGCCATTTGCGATCAATTAGAAGACCCAAAAATGACGAAGAACATCGTAAAGCGCGGTGTTACAGAGCTAATTACACCCGGTGTTTCTTTAAATGATGAGGTTTTACAAAGCAAAACCAACAACTTTTTAGCGGCGGTTCATTTTGATACTTCGACACGCTCAGCAATAAATAAACAACTTGGAATTTCATTTTTAGATGTTTCTACTGGTGAATATTTAGTTGCCCAAGGAACTGCAGAATACATCGATAAATTGTTGCAGAATTTTAGTCCGAGTGAGGTCTTGGTTCAAAAACAACACAAACAACAATTTCTAGAACTTTTTGAAAACCGTTATTATACCTTTTATTTAGACGATTGGGTTTTTCAAAAAGAATATGCCAATGAAACTTTACAAAATCATTTTGAGGTAAAAAGCTTGAAAGGGTTTGGAATTCATGAAGTTAAGAACGGAATTATAGCTGCCGGTGCGGTGTTATATTACCTCTCAGAAACACAACACAACCAACTAAAACACATACAAGCCATTAGTAGAATTGCAGAAGATGATTATGTGTGGATGGATCGTTTTACGGTAAGAAATTTAGAACTCTACAATCCCAATTCTGTGAATGCCGTTACGCTTTTAGATGTCATAGACAAAACCATTTCGCCAATGGGGGGAAGGTTGCTAAAACGTTGGTTGGCACTTCCTTTAAAAAATAGAGAAGCCATTCAAAATCGTCATGAACTGGTAAAGTTTTTTGTAGATTCAGAGGCCTTTTCAAAAATAGTAACTTATCAAATAAAACAAATATCCGACTTAGAAAGGTTAATTTCTAAAGTTGCCACTGGCAAAGCATCGCCCAGAGAAATCGTCCTATTAAAAGATTCTTTAAAGGCTATTTTACCTATAAAAGCATCCGCAGAAAAAAGTAAAAACACCACGGTAAAAGAACTAGGGAACCAATTACACACTGCTACCGATTTAATTGCTAAAATTTCTGAAACCTTATTTGATCATGCACCCGTAAACATTAACAAAGGAAATGCAATTGCCACGGGCGTGCATCAAGAGTTAGACGATTTGCGGGCCATTTCTAATTCTGGAAAAGAATATTTAGATGCTATGTTGGCGCGTGAAACGGAACGCACAGGAATTTCGAGTTTAAAGATTTCCTTTAACAACGTTTTTGGATATTTTATTGAAGTTAGAAACTCACATAAAGACAAGGTCCCCGAAGAATGGATTCGAAAACAAACACTGGTAAATGCAGAGCGGTATATTACCGAAGAGCTGAAAGAATACGAAACAAAAATATTAGGAGCTGAGGAAAAAATTCAAAAATTAGAACAAGAAATTTTTTCTAAGTTATTACAATACATCATTCAGTTTGTACAAATTGTGCAAGAAAATGCGCAGATTATTGCAAAAATTGACTGTTTACTGTCCTTTTCTGTCTTAGCAGTAGACAATAATTATGTGCGTCCGATTATGGATGAAAGCACCGATTTAGAGATTAAAAACGGGCGGCATCCTGTTATTGAAAAACAGTTGCCAATAGACCAAACCTACATTGCAAATGATGTGGTGCTGAATCGGAATCAGCAACAAATAATTATGATTACCGGACCCAACATGTCGGGTAAATCTGCCATTTTAAGGCAAACTGCACTCATTGTTCTATTAGCACAAATGGGAAGTTATGTACCTGCGCAAAATGCAAAAATAGGAATTGTAGACAAAATATTTACGCGAGTAGGTGCCAGTGATAATATTTCTATGGGAGAATCTACCTTTATGGTAGAAATGAATGAAACGGCTTCTATTTTAAATAATGTCTCAGACAGAAGTTTAATTTTATTAGATGAAATAGGGCGTGGAACTTCTACTTATGACGGAATTTCAATTGCTTGGGCAATTACTGAGTTCTTGCACGAGCATCCCTCAAAAGCAAAAACATTGTTTGCAACGCATTACCACGAACTGAACGAAATGACCACTACTTTTGAACGTATTAAAAACTTTAATGTGTCTGTAAAAGAGTTGAAAGACAGCATTATTTTCTTGCGTAAATTAGTTTCTGGTGGTTCTAACCACAGTTTTGGTATTCATGTTGCAAAATTGGCTGGAATGCCAAATATGGTGATTCATAGAGCCAATAAAATATTAGCAAAATTAGAGAAAAACAATAAAAGTGGCGAAGTTAAAGAGGCTTTAAAACAAACGCAACATGAAGAAATGCAACTCAGCTTTTTTCAATTAGATGATCCGCTTTTAGAAAATATTAGAGAAGAAATATTGGCGACCAATATAGATACTTTGACACCTATTGAAGCCTTGATGAAATTGAATGAAATTAAAAGGATGTTATTGAAAAGTAAATAATTAAGCAGTTTTAGTATCGTTTCTATTCATATAATAACTTAGAATACAAACTCCAGCACCAATAAAAGGGACGCATAAAATAAATGCTGCCCAAATTAAAAAACGCATATTACTCTTATTTCTTGAAGCTAAAACCAAGGCGGTGACCACCAAAATAAGTAATAAGGCCAGAATAAATATTACCGTCAAAGAGCTAATCATTAAAGTCATTTTTTTAACTAAGATATAAAATAAAATGGTAAAGAAGTTTCTCTTTTGACTAACTGCATCAAAAAAAAAGAAAATACTCGTAAAGGAAAAATACGCTTCAATTTGTAAAAATAACTCAGTATCTTTGCAATATGAACACAGTATTCTTATTTATTAGCGGCCCAGAAATTATGGTAATCATGTTGATCGTGGTCATGGTTTTTGGTGCAGATAAAATTCCTGAAATTGCCAGAGGTTTGGGCAAGGGAATTCGCCAAGTAAAAGATGCCACAAACGATATTAAAAGGGAAATAAAAGACAGTTCTACCTCTATAGAAGTAGATACTGATATTGCTAAGGATATTAACAAAGAGATTAATGGTGTTAAAGACAGTATTGATGATCTTACCGGTCCAATAAAAAGGCAGTTATAATTTTCTAAATCACCCTACTTATTGTTAGACCATCTCTAATTGGCAGCAATATAGTCTCTATTCTAACATCTTCATTCATTAATTTATTATAGGCTAAAAGTACTTTTGTATCGGTGTCTTTTGGGTCTAGGTCTTCAACTACTTTACCGCTCCACAAAACATTGTCAGACAGAATAATTCCACCAGCATTCATTTTATCAATAATTAAATGAAAATAATTAATGTAATTAGACTTGTCTGCATCAATAAAAACCAGGTCAAATTTTTCATCGATTGTTGGTATAATTTCAATTGCATTCCCAACAAGCTGGGTGATTTTATTTCTAAATCCAGATTTTTCGAAGTATTTATTTTGAAGTGTTTCTAATTCTTCATTTTTATCTATGGTAGTTATTTTACCCTCCGAAGACAACCCTTCCGCCAAGCACAGAGCAGAATACCCAGTATAAGTTCCTATCTCTAAGATGTTTTTAGGTTGAATTATTTTAGTAATCATCGATAAAATTCGTCCTTGAAAAGCACCACTTAACATTCTAGGGTTTAGTACTTTTTGCCAAGTTTCTTTTGTCAACTCTTGCAAAATTGTGGGTTCTTCTTGCGAATGAGCCACCACATAATTGTCTATTTTTTCTGGTAAAAAGTGCATTCTTTTAAAGCGTTTTTGGATGTGTAAAACTTGTCCCTCAAAAATACAAAAAACGGAACTCAAATGAATAAGTTCCGTTTTAATATATAAAGTGACTATTTTTATTCTTTATTTTGCTCTAGAGCCGTTTTTAAAGCTTCTTTGTCTTCTGCAGACATGCAATTTTTTAACGCTTTGCAATGTTGAGAGTATCCTTTATAAAAATTAGTTAACGTAATATTGTGCTTTGTATAAACAGCACAAATTCTACACTTAATAAGATGAATATTGAGCTTTATTAATTCCTTTATAGAGGCCTCACTATATTGATTTTTATCACAAATAGTGGTGGCTTGATCACACGTTATTTTTAAGTTCTTAAACATTTCTTAATTATTAAACCAGTTATCTTCCATACACTTTCTTAATTGAGTTCTAGCTCTATGGATCATAACCCATAAATTTGACGAAGTAATCTCTAACTCCTTACAAATTTCTGCTGTTTCGAATTCTTGCACGGTTTTCATTCTAAAAACCATGGCATATTTTTCTGGTAATTTATTGATACAACCTTCTAATTGATTTCTCAATTCTTCGTTTTCTATATTTTTTTCAGAAGCATTGTCCCAACTCTGTGGCACGCGTTCCTCTAACCAACTTCCTTCATTTTCACCATCGTCATAAAAATTCATTCGAACCTCTGCCTGTCCTTTTTTAGAATTTATTTTTCTATAATGATCAATAATTTTTCTTTTTAAAATAGAGACCAACCAAGTTCTTTCTGTTGCTTTTCCTTGAAAATTCTTCGCAGACTTTAATCCTGCAAAAAAAGTATCTTGCACAAGATCTTTTGCTAAATCGCTATTATTAACGCGTGTAATCGTATAATTATACAGGTAATCTGCATAGTTATCAATCCATTTGTTTGTATTTAAAGTGTGTGTTTTCTCTGCCATTTGTCAATTAAAGTACCAAATGTAACGCTTATTTTTTTCATTTATACCTTCCTAATTCTCTATGCTACTTTTAGCTACTAAAAAATAGTTTTAAAAGTTGTCCTCTTTTTAAATCTTTGAAAACAACTTTACTTCTGTAACGTTTTAAAGAAAGCCTTAAACGTTATAATTTGTTAAATATCTATTGATATTTCTTACTTTTACCCCAATCAAAATGATAAGATATGTCTGTAGCTAAAAAGCAATATAAACGTGTTACCATTAAATCTCTGGTAGAAATGAAGGCAAATAAAGAGAAAATCTCTATGTTAACTGCTTATGATTTTACCATGGCAAAAATTCTAGACAGTTCTGGAATAGATGTTTTACTTGTTGGTGATTCTGCCTCAAACGTGATGGCGGGTCATGAAACCACACTGCCTATTACTTTAGATCAAATGATATATCATGCAAGTTCTGTAGTTAGAGCTATAGAACGTTGTTTGGTAGTGGTAGATTTACCTTTTGGAAGCTACCAATCTGACCCCAAAGAAGCCTTGCGCTCTGCTATTAGAATTATGAAAGAATCTGGCGGGCACTCTATTAAGCTAGAAGGCGGGAGAGAGATAAAAGAATCTATTAAAAGAATTCTAAATGCAGGAATTCCTGTGATGGGTCATTTGGGTTTAACGCCACAATCTATCTATAAATTTGGAACTTATACCGTTAGAGCCAAAGAAGAAGAAGAAGCGGAAAAACTAATGGAAGATGCTTTAATGCTGGAAAGAATTGGTTGTTTTGCTTTGGTTTTAGAAAAAGTACCTGCAGCATTGGCTACAGAAGTAGCAAAAGCAATCTCAATTCCTGTAATTGGAATTGGTGCAGGAAACGGTGTAGACGGCCAAGTTTTGGTTACCCATGATATGATTGGAATGACCCACGAGTTTCATCCGCGTTTTTTAAGACGTTATTTAGACCTTTATAAAGATATGACGGGTGCATTTGAAAACTATATTTCTGACGTAAAAAGTGGAGATTTTCCAAGTGATAAGGAACAGTATTAAAATATATTCGCATTCAACTATTACAAGAGGTTTAAACTTATTGTAACCTAATTTATTTGAAATGAAAATTCTTCACTTAGATACAAATCATCGGCTGTTAATACAGCAGTTAAATGATTTAGGCTTTACAAACGAAGAAGACTACACTTCTTCAAAAGCTGAAATTGAAGCAAAAATTCATCTGTATGACGGCTTTATCATTAGAAGTCGGTTTTCTATTGATGCCCCATTTTTAGAAAAAGCAACAAATTTAAAGTTTATAGGCCGCGTTGGAGCTGGTTTAGAAAACATAGACTGTGCCTATGCAGAAAACAAAGGAATTGTCTTAATTGCTGCACCAGAAGGAAATAGAAATGCGGTTGGGGAACATTCTTTAGGAATGTTGTTGTCTTTATTTAACAAACTAAATAGAGCAGATAAAGAGGTTAGAAACGGACAATGGTTGCGTGAAGAAAACCGTGGCGTTGAACTAGATGGAAAAACGGTTGGCTTAATTGGCTATGGAAATATGGGCAAGTCATTTGCGAAAAAACTTCTTGGTTTTGATGTTGATGTTCTTTGTTATGATCTAAAGCAAAATGTTTCTGATAAAAATTGCAAACAAGTTCCATTAAAAGAATTGCAACAGAAAGCAGATGTTTTAAGTTTACACACTCCGCAAAACGAGCTCACAAATAACATGGTAGACCACAACTTTATCCAAAACTTTAAAAAGAACTTCTGGTTGATCAATACCGCCCGTGGAAGCTCTGTAGTTACAAAAGATTTAGTTGTTGCTTTAAAATCTGGAAAAATTTTAGGTGCAGGGTTAGATGTTTTAGAGTATGAAAAAGCATCCTTTGAAAATCTTTTTTCTGAGAACAACATGCCAGAAGCCTTTGAATACTTAATACATTCAGAAAACGTAATTCTCTCTCCGCACGTTGCGGGGTGGACTCTTGAAAGTAATGAGAAGCTGGCCCAAACTATTGTCAATAAAATTAAGGCTCATTTCTACTAAGCCTGTAAAAATTCTAACAACCCGAAGCAACATTAATTAACCCTTAATAACTGATTATCAATTAACTAAAAAAAATATTATACATAAAACCATCATTTTTAAATACAAATCAATAAACTAAAAAATATGAACTTTTTATCAAATTATCCAGCAGCTGTACTAATTCTACTTTTTCTAATTGTTACTTTTATTCAATCAGGCATAGACAAGCTATTAGATTGGAAGGGTAATGTTTCTTTTATTAAAGAACACTTTAAAAACTCACCTTTAAAAAACACAGTGCCTTTGTTATTGGCTATTATTTTAATAGCTGAAATCCTTGCAGGAATTTTAATGTCCATTGGGGTTTATCAATTATATACTTCTGAAGCAACAGAAATTGCTTTATTAGGAATTGAGCTTTCTGCCATCACTTTAATTTTCTTACTAGTTGGTCAGCGTCTTGCAAAAGATTATGCAGGAGCGATGTCCTTAGCGGTCTACTTTATCATCACAGTTATTGGTGTCTTTCTATTAAATAGTTAAAAACTATTAAAAATAAAAAAAACATCAATTTTACTTATTTAAAAAGCTCTTAAAACATTCGTTTTAAGAGCTTTTTAAATTTTTCACAACACATTACATAGTAGGCTTGACAAAAATTAATGCTTCAGTATTTAAAATAAGTTTTAGTCGTTTTTAAGTATATAAATTAAAGAAGAGTACTCCGTTGTACTTCTTGCTTTCCAATTAGAAAGGAAGCCTCTGTAAAAAGCATTTATAGGATTTGATTTTCCTGTCTTGTATTTTTCACTTAAAAGAGAAACATAGTAACTATCAAACTTCATTGGTAAAGTTTTAGCTACCACCATTTCTACTTCGGAAAATAATTTATGTATTGCCTTTTGACTAAAATGCCAAAGGTGTCTTGGCACATCGTAAGCTGCCCAATGTTCTTTGTAGAAAGTAGCATCGTAGCTTTTGTAATTTGGCACCGCCACAACAATTCTTCCATTGGGTTCTAATAAGCCTTTTAAGATTTCAATAGTATTTTTTAAATCTGCGACATGCTCTAAAACATGCCAAAGTGTAATTACATCAAATTTTTGATTGGTAACATCTGACAAGTTTTCTTTTAAATGAATTCCTTTTTTTGCGGCATTTTCTCTTGCCGCTTCACTTGGTTCAATTCCTAAAACAGCCCAGCTATTATTTTTACAAACCTTTAGAAAATCACCAGTACCTGCACCAAAGTCTAAAACTGATTTTCCCTCATTTTTGAAAGAATTTAGTAGTATCAATTTTTGTTTTAAAGTATGATTTTTTACTCCTTGGTATATCTTGTCGAAGAATGTTTTTTTGCTATCTGTGTGCGAAATATACGTTTCGCTTTTATAATAATTTCCTAAATCTGCAGGAACCGGAAATGTTACTAACATCTCATATTCCTTGTTCATTAGAACCTTAAAACAATCACCAGAAACCGTATTGTCTTTGCAATTGAAGAGTGCTGTTAAGTTTGTATAGAGCTCTTTTTGATTCTCCATATTGTTTTAATATTGTGATTGTTCCACGAGGAACATTTAGAATTTCTATGTACCTACCTACCCATATAAACCAACAGCACAGAAATATCACTAGGAGAAACCCCACTAATTCTACTTGCTTGAGATATCGATGTTGGTTTGATTTTATTTAATTTCTCTGTAGCCTCAAAAGAAAGAGATTTCACTTTTTCATATTTAAAACTAGAAGGAATCACAACGTTCTCTAAACGGTTTAACTTGTCTGCATTGCTCTTTTCTTTTTCAATATAACCAGAATACTTTAAGTGAATTTCTGCCTGCTCAATTACATCTTTAGCAATCGAATTTTCTACTAGAAACTTCTTTAATTTTTGAAGATCTTTAAAATCTGACAAAGACAATTGTGGTCTTGCGGCCACTTTAAATAACTTCATAGACTGGTTGACCAAGGCTAAATTTTTTGACTCTAAAATAGGATTTACTTCTTCTTGCTTTACGCTCGTTTCATTTAAGAACTTAATTAATAAAGCCGTCTTTGTCTCCTTTTCTAGAACGCGATCCATTCTTTCTTGAGAAGCCAAACCTAATTTATAACCCAAAGGAGTCAACCTTAAATCTGCATTGTCTTGTCTTAACAACGTCCTATATTCTGCCCTAGAAGTAAACATTCGGTATGGCTCTTCAGTACCTTTTGTTATCAAATCGTCAATTAAAACTCCAATATAAGCTTCGTTTCTTTTTAGAATAAAAGGTTCTTTTCCTTGTGTTTTTAAAGCTGCATTTACACCAGCCATCAATCCTTGTGCCCCTGCCTCCTCGTATCCTGTTGTACCATTTATCTGGCCAGCGAAAAATAAATTCTCAATCAACTTTGTTTCTAAAGAATGCTTTAGCTGTGTTGGTTGAAAGAAATCATATTCTATTGCGTACCCATATCTTAAAAACTTTACGTTTTCAAAACCTTCAACAGCACGTATTGCTTTGTCTTGAATATCCTCTGGAAGCGAAGTTGAAAATCCGTTTACATACATTTCAACAGTCGTCCATCCTTCGGGCTCCACAAATATTTGATGCCTGTCTTTTGTCGCAAAACGATCTACTTTATCCTCCACAGAAGGACAGTATCTTGGGCCGGTAGATTTGATTCTTCCATTAAACATGGGAGATCTATCAAAACCCTCGCGAAGGATATCATGTACTCTTTGGTTTGTATACGTTAAATAACAAGAGCGTTGTTTTGTCAGCGAACTTGTAGTTGGTAAATATGAAAACTTTTCTGTTATTTCATCTCCTGGCTGCTCTGTCATTTTAGAATAATCTAAAGAACGGCCATCTACTCTTGGCGGAGTTCCTGTCTTCATTCTACCTGCTTCAAAACCTTTTGCAACCAACTCTTCCGTAATTCCTGTAGAAGCACCTTCACCTGCTCTTCCACCACCAAAACTTTTATCTCCAATATGAATTAGACCGTTCAAAAAAGTACCTGCTGTAATTATAACGGTCTTTGCGTTGATCTCTAAACCCAGTGCTGTTTTTACTCCAATAATTTTATTTCCATCAAATAACAACCCATTTACAGAATCTTGATAAAAATCTACATTTGGCGTTTCCTCTAACATTGTTCTCCAACATTCTGCGAATTGCATTCTATCAGATTGGACTCTCGGACTCCACATTGCTGGTCCTTTAGACTTGTTCAGCATCTTAAATTGTATGGCAGTTTTATCTGTAACCACAGCGCTATAACCACCCAACGCATCAATTTCTCTTACAATTTGCCCTTTTGCAATTCCGCCCATTGCAGGATTACAGCTCATTTGCGCAATATTTTGCAAATTCATTGTAATCAACAATGTATGTGCGCCCATATTTGCACTTGCTGCTGCGGCCTCACTACCTGCGTGACCACCACCAATTACTATAACATCAAATGTTGTTGAAAATAAACTCATATTCTATCGTTCCACGTGAAACTTTATTTTTAATTAACTGACTGTAAATTACTTAGCACCAATAATGCTTTATTTTCTTGTCTTGTCATTTCCTCTTGGTCTGCATCTGTTTTATCCTTAAAACCTACGTAATGCAAAACACCATGAATCATTACTCTCTGTAATTCTTCCAAAAAAGAAACGCCAAAATCTTTGGCATTATCTATAACTCGCTCTGTTGATATAAAAATATCTCCATTAATTAACGACCCCAAAGAATTATCGAAACTTATAATATCTGTCAACGTATCATGTTGTAAAAACTCAATATTTAATTTCAATAAATAAGCATCGTCACAGAAGATATAATTAATTTCACCTTCTTCACAATTATGCTCTAAAATAATTTTATGAATCCAAGTTTCCAACGCATTTTCGTTGTCTAAATTGAAATTGGTTTCGTAATTAAAACTAATCATTCTTCTTTGTTCTTTGGCTCGGAAAAATATTCGCGAACTTTTAATTTATAATTCTGTTGCAAAGGTAATGATTGTCTATTTAATATCTCTATTTGATTGTAAAACTGCTTTTTAAATAGCAGCGCTTTTCTGTTCTTGTTTTGCGTTTCTTTTTGACCAATTGCAGCCTTGCGTTTATTGTCTTTTCCTTGCTCTAATGACGCTTTTTCTAATTTTAATAAATCATAATTTAACTGTTGCATTTTTTGGATTGTTTCTGCATTAAATCCTTTTTCTAAAATTTCGTTTTCTAGTTGCTCCATCGTCTTTAAGACCTTCTTCGCTTCACCATTTCCAGTAGACGCTCCGTTCTCTACCTCTTTAATAGCTTCTTGCAACTGCTGTCTTAAGCGCGCTTGTTGTTTGTAAATTTCATAAAGTTCTCCGTCTAAATCATCGTTTTCGGACGCACCTCCTTTACCTTCTTTACCGTTCTCTCCTTTCTCTCCTTTGTTACCAGACAGCGCCTTGCCTCCAGGTTTCTTATCGCCATCGCCTTTTTTACCACCTCCTTTATTTTCTCCCTTTTCCCCTTTCTTCATTCCTTGTTTCATCTTCTCTGAAACTTCTCCCTGTTTTTTAATAATATCTGGCAGACTAAAACCCATGCCCTTGCCTTTTCCCTTGCCCATTTTCATGGAAGCATTTTTCATGCTATTTAACATATTGCTTAAATAATCTGCCAAATTATTTGCGGCAGTCATTACGTAACGCTGGTTTGAAATACCATAATCAAACCGATCCTCTGAAAAATTCTCCAGGGATTGTTCTAAATTGTAATGTGCTGCAGATAAATCATCTTGAATTTTTGTACTTATCTTTGGCAACCGCATAGAAAGCACATACAAACTATCATCTATATGTTCAAAATAACTCCGAATATCATTTTGCTTTTTTAAGTCTTTACCAAAGTCAGGATGTGCTGTTGAAATAACGCTAAACTTGTTCATTACCTCCTCTTGTTTAAAAGAAAACAACAAAAGGTTTTCTAAAATTTTTCGCAAATCCTCTATATTTTCCTCCATAGATTCTCCTTCCATGTCCAGCATCGCCTTCTGCATTTTACCGCTCATTTCTTTCATTTTACCAGCGCTCTTCTTTTGATTTTCTTTCGCTTCACCTTCTTGAAGTTCTTTTAAGTTTACATTTGCCTTATCCAGCAGTTTATCAATAGCCTCTTCCTCCTCTTTCACATCAGGCAAATCAATGGGCTCTTTTAGCTTTTCGTTGTCCTTGCCAATTTCTTCTAACTCCTTTTTTAACTTATTAAATGCAACTTGTATTTCTTGTTGCGCTTCTAGTTTAGGGTCTTCTTCCTTTTCTAAATCATTTTGTTTATTTGCCAATTCCTCTAATTTGTTAGCAATCTGCATCGTTTTCTGTTCTACATAAAACCGCTTTACCAACTCTAAAGTTCTTTCAAGACTTCGCTCTTGTTGCTTATTTTGCTGCGCCAATTCTTTGGCTTTTTTCACTAAATCGTCTTTATTTAATTTCTTTGCCAGCGCTGCAATCTCTGCTAATAATTTTTCCTGTTTGTCTATTCTTCTTAGTTCTTCGATGCGCTTTTTTAACTCCTCTTTCTTTTCTTGCAACGTTTTAATAGGTTCCTTCTTTTTATTTAAGTTTTCCTGCAAGCGCACTGTTTGACGCTGCATCATTTTCTTATACTGCAACTGCTGTTTTACAAACCTTTCTACTTTAACCTTATCGTTCCAACTTACTTTTTCCTTCTTCTGCAGTTCTTCTTGAAGTAGTTCTAACCCTTCTTGTTGTTTTTGCTTTTTCTGAATAACACTTTCTAAACCACTAATTGCTCTTTTTTGCTCCTGTAGCAATTCGTTCTCTACTTCGTTATTCGTTTTTTGTCGATATTTAAAAACGGTACTTCTTGCTTTCTTGTAGCCATTTATACCGTCATTGTCAAATACCTCAAAAAACAATTCATAATTAAGGCCGTCTTGCAAAGTCAATCCGTCAGGAAATTGGTAGTAAAAAGTTTGTACGTTCGCCTTAGAAACAGGTAATACATATTTCTTAATTTCCTGCGGATTATCGGCATCATAGTATACCAAATCCAACTTTGTCAGACCATAATCATCTGACAGCCGGCCAGCAAACTGTGCAGCACCTCTAGAAACAGCATCGATATTGCTGCGAACAGAAATACTTGGCATTTCGTCTTTAATTACACCCGCAAAAAACTGTAACTTCTCATAATCTTTAAGATTTGAATTTGAAGACGTTATTTGGTAATTTATAGAAGCTAGCACTTCTTTAGAAAATTTAAATTTATTTTTAGTTCTATTGATAAACTGCTCTCTGCGCTTATTCGTAATAAAAACGACTTCCTCTGTTTGACTTGCATCTACCAGCCAGGTAATTTCTGTTCCTTCTGGAACAAGTATATTTCCTGGGTTCTGAATCATTTCTTCTATTTTACTTAAATATTGGGGGTATTTGAGCTTTATAAAAACGTTGTTAATTGTTGGCGTATTGATGACTACTAATTCATATTCCTTACTTTGCAGACCATTGGCCTCAAGAAAAAAAGTAACCGGTTGCTGAATCCCTGTAAAAGTATATGCAAACTCTCCTAAACCAATATTTTGAATATAATAAGATTGTCCCTCAAATACAATCTGTACTTCCGAAGGCAACGTGCTTCCTAAAACTTGAAAAGCAACCGTAATGTCACCACCTTGAATTACCTGCAAACTTTTATTTTTTAAATTGAAATAAAATGGTGCCGGCGGCGTGTATGCTGTTTTATGGTTTACAACCCTATCTAAACTTTCTTTAAAAGTAGTATTATTACCTGTAGAAAGTATCAATAGCCATATTAGTATGGGTACAATTGCAAACTTTAAATATTTTGTGTTTTTTCTAAAATCTATTGCTTTTATAAAAGGTATGGGCTGCAATTCTTCCGCTTTTTGATTGATGCTTGCCAATAATAAATCCGACTGATTTGCAGCTCCTTTCAATTGTAAAATATTTAATAGCTTGTCTTTTACCTCTGGAAAGTGCTTGCCTATTATTTTCGAGGAATCTTGAAGTGTTATTCCTTTTTGTAATCCAACAAGTTTTAAAATAGGATTTGCAATATAACGCACCATCAAGAATACTTGAACGAAAATAAAGAGCCAAAATAAAATTGTTCGAGCTAAAGGTTTTAGCCAGAGAAAAGACTCTAAGAACAGTGTAAAAAACAAGTATATAAAACCGAGAGAAAAGAATAAAATAATCCCTTTAATTAGTTCGTTTACATAAAATTTTCTAGTAAACTGGTGTAGTTTATCTTTTATTAGGTTGAATCCGCTCATAATTATCAAATAAAAATACAGCTTTTAAGAAGATCTGCAAAGTAATAATTTATTAAAAAAAATTGAAACTCTTTTTTAAATAACGCAATAATATGTTTGGTTTTAAATGTTTCTAATTTTTGTAAAATTCTTTTTATTAAATAAAAAAACTTTTATAACAATGAATCTTGAAGACAATTAAGTATCTCGTTTAATTAATTACACCCATCATTTTTCTTTTCTCAAACTTTTATTCTCTCTTTTTAAAACTATCTTTACAACCTCATAAAAAACAAAAAAATGGAATCTAATGTTCGTGTTCGTTTTGCCCCAAGTCCTACAGGACCGTTGCATATTGGTGGTGTAAGAACAGCTTTATACAATTATTTATTTGCTAAAAAACACAACGGTACTTTTGTCTTAAGAATAGAAGACACAGACCAAACTCGTTATGTTGCAAATGCAGAACAATATATTACAGATGCTTTAGAATGGTGCAACATTCCGTTTGATGAAGGTCCGGGAAAAAATGAAAAATTTGGTCCTTATAAACAGTCTGAAAGAAAGGCGCTCTATAAAGAATATGCGGACACGCTAATAAAAACCGGTTGGGCATATTATTGTTTTGACTCTTCCGAGGATTTAGATGCAGAAAGAAAAAACCACGAAGCAGTAGGTAAAACTTTTATTTACAACTGGCACAATAGAGAAAAAGGACGTTTGGTAAATTCGTTGGTTTTATCCAGTGAAGAGGTTCAGGGTAGAATTAACTCAGGTGCTAATTATGTCATTCGATTTAAAACTCCGCAGGATGAAGTCTTACAAATGGAAGACGAAATTCGTGGAAAAATTACCATAGATACCAATACTTTAGATGATAAAATTTTATTTAAAGGAGACGGCATGCCAACCTATCATTTGGCAAATATTGTAGATGATCACTTAATGGAAATTAGCCATGTAATTCGCGGAGAAGAATGGCTGCCATCAATGCCTTTACATGTTTTATTATACAGAGCTTTTGGCTGGAATTCACCAAAATTTGCACATTTACCCTTAATTTTAAAACCTGTAGGAAAAGGAAAATTAAGCAAAAGAGACGGTGATAAGTTAGGGTTTCCTGTGTTTCCTTTAGAATATACAAATGAAGCTACTGGAGACGTTTCAAGAGGTTACAAAGAAGATGGTTATTTTGCAGATGGTTTTATAAATATGTTGGCCTTTTTAGGTTGGAACCCAGGAACAGAACAAGAGCTTTTCTCTTTAGAGGGATTAATAGCAGCCTTTGAATTGAGCCGTGTTAGTAAATCTGGAGCAAAGTTTAGTCCAGACAAAGCAAGCTGGTTCAACCAACAATACATGCAAACAAAAGAGGACGCTGAGTTGACTGATTTATACATGTCTATTCTAGCAAAAAAAGGAGTTGATAAAAACAAAGACTTTGTTCTAAAAGTAGTCTCATTAATAAAAGAAAGAGCAGTATTTGTAAAAGATTTTTGGGAATTATCTAATTTTTTCTTCGAAGCTCCTGCAGCGTTTGAAGCAAAAGCAGCTAAAAAGAATTGGAAAGAAGATACTTCTGAATTAATGACTTTGTTCATCTCTGTAATTTCTAATATTGAAGATTTTTCATCAGAAAATATAGAAAAGGAAGTAAAAGAATGGATTACCAGCAAAGAAATTGGTTTTGGTAAAATTATGCAACCTTTACGCCTTAGTTTGGTTGGTAAATTAGCCGGGCCACACCTTTTTGATATTATTGCAATGATTGGTAAACAAGAAACCATGTCAAGAATTGAAAACGCTATTGATAAATTGTAATCTAAACGCTTAATAAAATAAAAAGGCTCTATAATATGGAGCCTTTTTGTTGTTTTAAATGTAACATTTAGATAAAACTGCGTCTTATAAATAAGTGCTTAAATTCAGTATCTTTACGTACATAGATTATTAACTACTAAAAACTATACTTATGCCAACAATTCCATTAATTATTATCATTTTATTAGGCCTTGCACTTTTTGCTTCGTTCTTTACGGTAAAGCAACAAACGGCGGCAATTTTAGAGCGTTTCGGAAAGTTTAATATCATTAGACCGTCTGGTTTGCATTTAAAAATACCCTTAATAGATAAAGTAGCAGGAAGGTTGAGTTTAAAAATTCAACAATTAGATGTTATTATTGAAACAAAAACTTTAGACGATGTTTTTGTAAAATTGAAAGTTTCTGTACAATACAAAGTACTTGCAGATAAGGTATATGACGCTTTTTACAAATTAGATTACCCACATGATCAGATAACTTCTTATGTGTTTGATGTAGTAAGAGCAGAAGTACCTAAAATGAAATTAGATGATGTTTTTGTAAAAAAAGACGACATTGCATTGGCTGTAAAAGCAGAATTAAATGACGCTATGATAAATTATGGTTTTGATATTATTAGAACCTTAGTTACCGATATTGATCCAGATCCGCAAGTAAAAATAGCAATGAATAGAATTAATGCCTCTGAAAGAGAAAAGGTTGCTGCACAGTATGAAGGAGATGCACAACGTATTTTAATTGTAGAGCGCGCAAAAGCGGAAGCTGAAAGCAAACGTTTGCAAGGACAAGGTATTGCAGATCAAAGACGTGAAATTGCACGAGGTTTAGAAGAGTCTGTAGAGGTTTTAAATAAGGTTGGTATCAATTCACAAGAAGCATCTGCTTTAATTGTAGTAACACAGCATTATGACACCTTACAATCTATTGGACAACAAACCAACAGTAATTTAATACTATTACCAAACTCGCCACAGGCAGGAAGTACGATGTTAAATGACATGGTGGCTAGCTTTACAGCAAGTAATCAAATAGGTGAAGCTATGAAAAACCCTAAATTAAAAAAGAAAAATGACTAAACTACTAATTACAACAACACCCATTATAGAGGGCAGACCCGCAACACAATATTTAGGAATTGTTTCTGGAGAAACCATCATTGGTGCCAACATAATTAAAGATTTCTTTGCAGGAGTTCGAGATATTATTGGCGGTAGATCTGGTTCTTACGAGAAAGTTTTACGAGAAGCAAAAGAGTCTTCATTAAAAGAAATGGAAGAAATAGCGATTGCTTTAGGTGCAGACGCTATTGTAGGTGTAGATTTAGATTACGAAACCGTGGGTCCTAGGGGAGGAATGCTAATGGTAACTTCTTCTGGTACCGCAGTAAAGTTATAACTACAGAAAATACTTCATAGAAAAAGCTCAACTTATACATAAGTTGAGCTTTTTTAATATCTAAATAATAGTATCTATATTACTTCTTTTCTTCTACTTCTTCTTTCGGCTCTTCTTCTTTAGCAGCGTTTTTAAACTCTTTAATTCCGCCACCTAAACCTTTCATTAATTCTGGTATTTTTTTACCTCCAAAAAAAAGTAAAGCTACCACAACAATTACCGCAATTTGTACTCCACTTACCATTCCAAAAAATATAGATAAACTGTGCATCTTTTTTAATTTTATTAGTTACAAATATACAAAAAAGGTTGTTACAGAAAACTTTTCTTATTCTTCTATTCGTTTCTTTTTTCTATAATACCACCGATCACTTTTTTATCTTTTACAACTTTAGGGTTTCCTTTATAGAAGATAGCACCACCAAAACTAACTTTGGCATTTAAAGTTTCTAATGCTGTAACTTCTGCTTTTGCACCAGTACCAGCATTTACGGTAGAATTACCCATAGAGCTTAACTTAAAACCATGATAAATACCGTATAAATCTACAAATACTTCTTGATTTTTAGCCGTTCCAGAAACTTTAATAATTCCCCCAGAAGAAGCTCTAACCGTTAAATAATTTGTAGCCGTTGTAATATTGATAAATGCTCTTTCTTGTGCATTTAACTCTATATTATCTTGGTTAAAATCTTTACTTGTAATTGTTGCGCCCTCATTTGCATCAATTATATTAATATTTTTATTGTAGTATAATTTAATTAAAACCTCACCCTCTGCCGCATTATTTAAAGGTTTTAAAGAAAACGGTAAAGATAATTTTAAAGTGTTGTTTACATTTTTAACCTTTACTATTTCCGATTTTTCACCTGTAATTTCTAACCGTTGTTCGGTGCCTTTAATTAATTCTACTTCAATACCGTTGTATACTTTAAGTATTGTAAAATCTCCTAAATTCTCAGTTATTGTAGTTTGTGCAGTGGTTATTATCCCGATAAACATCACACAAGTAAAAATTATTCTTTTCATTTTTTTCAATTTTTAAGTACTCAGTAATTCAATAATTATAAAACTATAAAGACTTTTTCTGTTTTTTATTGTGATACATTAAATATAAATTAATCTTCAATTAGATTAAAATCTAAATGTTTGCGTTCTAAATCTGCTTTTTTAACTTGAATTTTTACCTCATCCCCTAACTGATACATCTTCTTAGATGATTGCCCAATAATAGCATACTGCTTTTCATCAAACACATAAAAATCGCTTTTTATATCTCTAATTCTTACCATACCCTCACACTTATTAGAAGAAATTTCTACATAAATTCCCCATTCTGTAGTACCTGTTATAACACCATCGAAAACCTCATCTTTATGATCTTGCATGTATTTTACTTGCATATACTTGATAGAAGATCTTTCTGCCTTCGAGGCTAATTCTTCTCTATTTGATGAATGTTTACACTTTTCTTCATATTTATCTGCTTTCGGTGTATCTCCGCCTTCTAAATAATGTTGTAGCAAACGATGTGTCATTACATCAGGATACCGTCTAATAGGTGACGTAAAATGACTGTAGTAATCAAATGCCAAACCATAATGGCCGATATTCTGTGTTGTATACACTGCTTTAGACATGGTTCTTATTGTTAAGGTTTCAATCATATTAGATTCTGCCTTACCATGTACATCGCTTAAAAGCTGATTTAAAGATTCTGATGTTGTTTCTTTAGTATCTGTATTTATTTTATAGCCAAATTTACGAACCATGTTTTGTAAAGACGCTAATTTCTCGTCATTTGGCTCATCATGTACTCTGTATATAAAAGTTCTGTTTGTTGCTTTTCCTTTAGAAAAACCAATATATTCAGCAACCTTTCTATTTGCCAACAACATAAATTCTTCAATTAGTTTGTTCGCATCTTTAGATTCTTTAAAGAAGACTCCAACCGGATTTGCTTCTTCATCTAAATTAAATTTTACCTCTACTCTGTCAAAAGAAATTGCACCTTGTTTCATTCTTTTTTTACGAAGAATTTTGGCCAATACATCTAATTTTAAAGTAGCCTCTACTACTTCTTTTTTCACTTCGTATTCGGTATCTGTAATAGAAATATCCGCTGGCATTTTATAAGCGTTTACATCCTCAGATAAAACGCAATTTTCTATAATAGACTGTGCTTCTTCATAAGCAAAACGTTGGTCTGAATAGGTTACGGTTCTACCAAACCATTCTTTTATAATTTCTGCCTTTTCATTTACTTCAAACACCGCTGAGAAAGTTAATTTTTCTTCATGTGGTCTTAAAGAACAAACTCCGTTACTTAACATTTCTGGCAACATTGGTACTACTCTGTCTACTAAATAAACAGATGTGGCTCTTTTGTATGCCTCGTCATCTAAAATAGTTTTTGGTTCTAAGTAATGAGAAACGTCTGCAATATGAATTCCTATTTCATAATTACCATTTTTTAATTTTGTGAATGACAGCGCATCATCAAAATCTTTTGCATCTTTAGGATCTATTGTAAAGGTTAAGTCTTTACGCATATCTCTTCTTTTTGATATCTCATCCTTTGTTATTTCTAACGATAATTTACTAGCGTCTTCTTCAACCTCTTTTTCAAATTCATATGGCAAACCATATTCTAATAAAATTGAATGAATTTCAGTATTATGGTCACCAGGCTTCCCTAAAACTTGTGTAATTTTCCCAAAAGGGTTTTTAGAGTTTTCAGGCCAATCTGTTATAGTAGCTTGAACTTTATCTCCATGCTCTGCTCCATTTATTCTTGCTTTTGATACAAAAATATCTGCATACATTTTATGATTATCACAAACAACAAAACCAAAGTTTTTACTCATTTGTAAAACTCCTACAAAGGCAGTCTTATCTCTTTCTATAATTTCTATAATATCAGCTTCCTGCTTATTACTTCTATTTCTTTTGTATATATATGCTTTTACAGTATCGTTTTGTAATCCTTTTCCTAAATTATTAGAAGGAATAAAAATATCT
>ENA-ORXF01000609-ORXF01000609.1-marine-metagenome-genome-assembly--contig:-NODE-609-length-25230-cov-6.213175_pt1 | contig 25230 bp, 16 predicted proteins | sample MGYA00237864_ERZ511476 | MGnify/ENA primary metagenome ERZ511476 (study PRJEB26306, sample SAMN06343908) | marine metagenome | isolation source: coastal waters | place: Atlantic Ocean: West Antarctic...
AACCCCATGTTCACAGGTTGCAATGTATATGAGGAATATGAACATCCAAAACCCAACCTCGAGGTTGACACTTGGCATTATTAAAATACCACATTCACTTGTATGCACCAGGAGAAATTAATTTATCAACAAAAACGAAAAATACAAAAACGAAAACAGTCAACCCCATACTAGCAGGTTGCAACATGGGTGTTGGATGTGAACATGCAAAACTCAACATTGTCTCATGCTACTTGATCCGTGCCACATACATGGTGTGACGTGTACACTATTCATTTTACAGTTGGCCCTGTCATTAAACCCAAATAATCTACATATTACAATCCCACTCTGTGTGTTTCAGGTTATGTTCCTCAATATATGCTCAGCGTGTGGCGTTGATCTTTGCGGCAAGCCAGTCCAAGCCCTCATATAGGCCATCACCAGAAGTTGCACACGCCGCTTGAATATTCCAATGTCTTTCGCGCAAGGCATGTAGACCCAAAATCTCAGAAAGTTCACCAGTCGTGTATGCGCCTGTCAGATCCTGTTTGTTCGCAATGACAAGCAAGTTGGCGTCGCGCAGATCTGTCTCTTTTAGCATGCGTTGCAACTCGTCGCGCGCCTCGTTCACGCGGTCCCTGTCAATGCTGTCCACCACGAATATCAGACCTTGTGTGTTCTGGAAGTAGTGTCGCCAGAGCGGACGGATCTTGTCTTGCCCACCCACATCCCACACAGTGAAATGTATGTTTTTATACTGCACTGTCTCAACATTAAATCCAATTGTGGGGATAGTGGACACCACTTCCCCGAGCTTCAGTTTATACAGGATGGTTGTCTTGCCAGCTGCGTCTAGTCCAAGCATCAGGATACGCATCTCCTGATGCGAGAATAGGCGCTTAAGAATACTGTGGAAGGAGCCCATTTGTATTCTAAATAATGCCCGCGGCTTCTGACAATGCCTGACAACAGACCTGCACTATATATGAAGACCATGCGGCGCCCCATCAATACGCTATGCACTGACATATTGCACATACCCACCAACATCGTTTTGAACATACCCACCAACATCAAAGGTTTCATCAGCAACCAGTTGGGCCCCAAGTTTTTAGACATTTGCAGCGGCGGGCTGCACTGTACCTCTGAGGTGTAGACATTGGTTCCCATTTGTTATCTTGTGACCGTAATTGTACTCGGTCCGCTCTGCTTGGCAACTTTACACGCTCTTTGAGATCCGCGATGTGATCTCCAAGGAGCTTATAGTTGGAGCAGGCACTGACAATTGGCAGCTGACTCAACATAAACAACACCATAGTCGAGGCTATCGAATACTCGTCAAATCGTTCCCGCGCCCTCGCTCTGACATTTGCATCCCTATTGAGTGCATGGAAGTCCATGTAGAAGTACTCATAACAGTATAGATACGACCTAGTGTACACTTCTTCACTACGGATCTCATCATCTGGGTAACATGGACTGTCTTTGGCGCTGTCGAATGACTTTGTTTCATCCATGAAGCTTGTGAGGGGATATCTATGGTTAAAATTCAAAATAGCAGTCTCTACGCACTCAAGCACTTCCATCCATATGGCCTCCATCTCCAATACACTGTACATGTGCTTGTATGTGTACACCATTTGCGCCACGAAACTTGTGATATCTATGTCACACAGTCCAAAATCAGGCGAGTTAAGTTGGGAATGCGTTGGATTTTTGTAGTTCTGAATTGCCATTTGTATGTATGCACAGCAGACAATTTTAGAGTCATGGACACTGTTTATAAAACGATCGGGGGCAGTCAGTGTATCATCAAGCTTGGTAAGTGAACGAGACATAATATGAAAACAAATCTTGAACAGTGGGTATTGCACTGGATGCCAGTTCCTGAATGTTTGAGGCCAAACCACTCGACACCCATTCATATCCCGTCCGTAAGATGTTTCAAAATCGAATGTATCATTCAAAAATCGCAAGCATTGGTATCGTTGCCCTAACTCGTGGTGATCATTCATGCCAAAGTCTATCAGTTTGAACTTGAGCACCATGGGCGCGTTGGGAGTGTCATCAAGAACATATCGGATATTGTCTGTGTGCATGTCCATGTGGCTTATCCCCATTCCCGAAATCTTGTGATAGTCGTGCAGGAGTTTATTACTGGCGGTTACTAAAGCGGCTGGTTGGACGTGAGCACAAAGGTTAGATTTCATCAGAGAAGCAAGAGACTCTCCAGCATTTGCCAGATACATGATTTTGATGTGCGGGAATTTCCCATTATTGTTCTTGATGCCAGCAGTATGGAAAAAATCTTGGACCTTTCGTAGACCAGGCCTGACTTTTGTACATCTGTTTACAGGAGCAATTTGCTGGTCAATTTTGGCAAAGTCCGTGTGTTCTTGGGACGCATTCCCAGAACTCGGTATGTCACATTGGGTGATAAGTAGTCCTGTAAAGTCCCCCGTGGGGTCGAGACCGGCAATACTCGCAAGAGTGTTTAACTCGCCATCCACCAAGCCTCCAGATTCTTGAATCAAGTCCATATTCATCAAGAATGTATACACGTCTCCTCTGTTTTGATGATAGAAAGGCGTGTCATATAATTGGTTTACGCACCGTGTTGGCCCAACAATGCCTGCTATTGCCAGTTTGTATGCGCTCTTGGGTGTTTTGTGGTGGCTTGGGTCGCATTGGTCTAGTACACCACAACCTTCGCTGCATTTACACTCATGGTCCCCCCCCCTCCCGGCAGCGGCTGTTTGCACTTGATACGGACACCATTCGCCTGGTGTCACATATCTGGCGTCTTGTACGTGGCGACTTGTTGACATTTTTAGTTAGGATGCGGCTGGAGTATATTTGTTCCTTTGCAATAAGTGCTTATATACCCAACAGAGTACTTGCTTCCAGTGGATATTCCAGGGTTGGGGTTGTTTACAATTTCACAACATCCAATCTGATAAACCTTATATCACCCCTAAACCCTTGCACATTTGGACCCGCCCCCCCCCTGCCCTGGATTTCGTCTGTTCATTGGTAGCCAGATGGCATCCCGAACACGGGCATCAGAGCGTTCTTGCACACCTGGGAGCCGAGCGCTCTCCTTCAGACGGAGGATATGCTCCTTGAGAAGGTGTTTGTCGTGATGCGAGACAGCGTGTTTTCCCTGGTGTCGCATAAGATGTACCATTCTTGAACATATAGAAAATTCGTCAAACTTCTTTCGTGCTCTCTGTTGGTTGTCACCAATCCGGCTGAATGCATGGAAGTCCATGCAGAAGTACTCAAAACAGAATACGTAAGAATTCGTATAAATCTCCCTACAGTGAACATCTGGGTTGTAGTCGCATGGATGTTCGCGCGCGTTCTTGAAGAGGTTCATTTGACTCATGAAGGACAGATGTGGGGGGTGAGTAGTGTTGTATTGGCGCATTGCCCATTTCACGCTCGCGAACACATCTTTCCATATGTTCAAGAGTTCTTCCAATGTGTACATATGTGCGTATTCTCGAGTTATGCCATGTACAAAATTCACCAAATCTGAGCAAGTCAGACCGAACTCTTTCAAGTAATCTGACAGATTAAGAGGAGGCTCGTTGGTGAAGGCGCTATTGCCCACGAGGGCCTTCCCTGTCATGGCGCAACACACCAGTCGACAACAGTACATTCTGGCCATGTCAACGTTATCGGTGAACTCCGTATAATGAGTTTTGCCAGCTTTTGCGAGTCCTGAAAGGCATCGGGACATCATGTGGAAGCTGATCTTGAAGAGAGGATATTGCACTGGATGCCAGTCACGGAAGCATGGAGGCTCTGATTTCCCACCTAACAGGCGACGTGATCTGAATTCAAAGTTATTATTTACAAAACTCAAACCGTCAGACTTTTCACCATTGATGTAGTAGTCGTTCATGCCAAAGTCAATCATTTTGAGATTCAACACAAAGGATTTGCTTGTGTCTTGTTTTATTATGAATCGTATGTTATCTGAGTGCATGTCCAAGTGACAGATCCCCGCGTCGGCGAGTTTGTGGTAGTCAACTAGAAGTTTATTGCTGGCATTGATAGTTGCTGTCGCCGAGACAAGGGCTGACCGGGAATCAAGAGAAAGCGAATATAGGGACTCCCCCGCGTTTGCAAGATACACGAGTTTGATGTGAGGAAAGCCCCCTGCAGACGTCGCACAGCTCGCGGTTTTGAAAAAGTCTATTACATTCTGCATGCCTGGAGTCATTTTGCCGGAGTGAACCCCGCCCAAGAGTTGCCTGTAAATCGTATGAAGTTCAAGGTGTTCTTGAGAAGGAGTACCAAGAACACCACGTATATCATCATGGCATATCAAGTGACCCGTAAAGTCCCCTGTTGGGTCCAGCCTGGCAATATGTTCCAGGGTAGTGATTTCGCCATCTACAGAGCTTCCGTAATCTTCAATCTTGTCTACATTCATCAGAAAAGTATACACCTCCCCTGCGTGTTGCTGGTAGAAACTTGTGCCAAACACTGCATTCACTGACCGTTTGGGACCGACAATGCCCGACATGACTAATTTGTATGCGCTCTTTGGGTATTGGTGATGGCTGGCATCACAAATGTCACCCACTCCACATCCCTTTGCACACGAGCAAATGTGTTCTGCTGCTCCAGTTTGAATTTCAGCGGGAGTTTGGGCTTGATACGGACAAAATTGCGCCTCCAATACTGATTTATAAGCTGGGTGATTGGGAACAGATGTATACATGCTGAAAACTCTAGCGACTATATGTATATCGTGTGTTTATATACTTTGCTGCCTTTTTATGTACAACGAGGTGAATACATAAAATCTGCGTATTGGCTTACGTTTCAAGGATACTCTCAAATGGACAGATTATCACACTCTGTGCATGAGTGTAGTAGATGTGCGACGGGACTCTCGAAAATACATCAGGTCGACTCCTCATAGGCGTCGCGTGCGCGTTCTCTGATTCGCGCGCGTGTTGCCATGTCTGTATTGTAACAATCTCTTCGAGAGTTCCCCTGACACTATTCATTGTTTGGGCAGCGGCTGCAGCAGCGCGTGTGATAGATGAAGACCGAGTAATATGAGGCCCGTGCACGTCAGATGACGCAGATGTTTGCATAAAGGGATCATGCCAAATGTTCGCGGCAGAGGTATGCTGATGTGTGGATGTGGAAAGTCCGTCGTGTATTGTCTGCCGATTTTTCCTTTTCCTGGATTCTGGTGTCTTTGCACAGATGCCTCTCGTTGATGTCTTTGATCTTTCCCGAGTGTCTGAACAAATGAAAGAAGATTCTCCAGTTCGTGTCTGCAAAAGAGGACCAAGTGGGCCATTCATTGACCCCATTATGTCATTTTCCGTGTGGTCAATCTCCATTCGTTCCATCAGAACACATTTGATATAATGATGTCCGTCCTAATATATTATTCCAGATTGGAACATTCAACCACGAGTTCAAATCAAAGCAGCACGCAGATGGTGTCAAAATGATTGATGTTTTCGTTTCCTTTTGAGCTTTGAACTTCTACATTATACCTCCAAGTTCTCAATACTGGTATGCACAGTTGGTTGTTGGTGTGTAGTAGTTCTCATTGTCTGTATGTGTCTGGAATATTCTTGCATTAATCTCGGATGCACCCGTAGATATTAAAACAATGAACACTCAAGTTGGCAGTTAAGTGTTGGTGTGTTATAGTTTTCATTTTCTTGAGATATTTTTGAATATTCATTGAGGGGTGATCTCTGATGCAAACATAGAAGATTCTGAACACTGAACTTTGTAGTTTGGTATTGATGTGTTGTAATTTTGGTTTTCTTGGGATATGTTGGAATCTTCATTGAGGGTGATCTCTGATGTAAACACAGGACATGAAGTTCTGAACACTGAACTTCGTAGTTGGAAGTTGGTGTGTTGTAATTTTATTTTTCTTGAAATATGTTGGAATCTTCATTGAGGGTGATCTCTGATGTAAACACAGGACATGCAGTACTGAACACTGAACTTCGTAGTTGGTAGTTGGTGTGCTGTAATTTTAATTTTCTTGAAATATGTTGGAATCTTCTTTGAGGGTGATCTGTGATGTAAACACAGGACATGAGGTTCTGAACACTGAACTTCGTAGTTGGTAGTTGGTGTGTTGTAATTTTAAATTTCTTGGGAGATGTATGAATCTTCTTTGAGGGTGATATAAGATGTAAACACAGGACATGCAGTTCTCAACACTGAACTTCGTAGTTGGTAGTTGGTGTGTTGTAATTTTAATTTTCTTGGGAGATGTAGGAATCTTCATTGAGGGTACTTCTCTGATGCAAACATATAAGTTGAAGTTCACAACAAGGAACTTCGCAGTTGCGTTGTGTGATGTCATTTTATTTCTGTAGTTGTGGGGTTTCTGGCTAGCACATCTGACTACACAATTTTGAGTATCTAGGGGTATCAATGAACAGCACTTTGTAATATGTACTTGGTCAGCCATTCCCGCAATCAGGGGAATGTTTGGAAAGTGAATATTATCAGTCTACACCGCAACTTTCTTGCAACAGGGGCCATTGAGGTGCATAGATTCTTGCTGTCTTTCCGGACCCGTCTTTCTGACACATCAGCTTCCGCATCTCTTCTGGTCCTCTAGTTAGTCGCACGTGCTTACAAACCATATCAGCCACCACGAGGTGTGCATACTGGGCTGCGACATGCAACACAGTAGCGTGAGAGCCTTTGTCCGCGAGAATCTGTGGGCCCCATTGCAGAAGCACGCGTACACTGGCCACGTGGTTACTGCGCGCAGCAATGTGCAACGCAGTTCTGCCTTGCGAGTCGATAACGTCCACCAGAGCTCCGGAGAGGAGCAAAGCCTGCACAATGAGCCCATGCGCATCCACGTGGGCCGCAAAATGCAATAGTGCGCTCCCGTGCCGATTGCGCTTGTGCGGGTCTGCCCCGTTTGAAAGAAGCAGTCGCACGCATTGTAGTCGGTCAGTATACGAAAACGACATATGCTGTAGGTGGGCCACGCTCCGGACGGCCTCAAACAAGAGAGATATTTTGTGTTGTCCCAGGCACTCGTTAACATCTTGCTCATACTCTCGCATGGCGGTACGAATGCTTGAGAAACCATACCGCCAGAATACTGCAGGAAACACAGACCAAAGTAGAATCTGTCTCCGCCTGCGGAGTGTTCCACGACACAACGGGCACGGTGCGCGCAATTTGAGGAGTTGCCCGAAACAAGTTTGGCATACATAGTGACGCTGATGTGGGTCCGAGCATGTGAGAATGGGTTCTTCACTCGCAGAATACGTCCCGGGGGTGTGTGCACTCCACTCAGCATGCACTTCGAAAAACGACGGCGTTTGATCATTGGGACTGATGTCAGAGCGGGATCGATTAAGGATTGCGAGTGCGGGACGGTTGTCGTTCAGACACACAGCGCATTCAGGCCCCCGCAAAGACGCCATCATGCTCAGTTGTGTGCCACTAGATTTTTATAATATAAGCTGATATCCTCCAAGATCACAAACTACTGATAACAAAAGGGCTGAGGTCATACCATTCATTTCAGCAAAAAATTGTGTTTAATATGATCCCTTCACTTCAGTCAAGGTCGATATTGTTTGCGGGGTTGACTAGTTCACAAGGGATGCAGTTTCCACGAACTCGGACTTAGTATGGAAACCCTCCATTCAAAATCAGACTATTGGAAGTGTCGGGGGTAACGATTACGATTGAAATCTGATTACATCAACGAAAATGGTGGAATACGCCATAAATTACACCGCAATATAGTATCGTGAAATGTATATAAGCAGCACGCACGTGCCGTGCAAAAAGAACGCTATAATGAGTGACACAGCTCAGGACGCACACAATGTATTGTTTTCCGAGTCAGTGACACAACTACAGCATTTGCGCGGACGTTGTGAAAACAACAGGGCGTGGTCGTATTGCGTGACGATTGAAGACGCGCACGCCGGCAACCCCCCGGTAGTAGAAATTGCGGTGGTGGCAGACGATAACATGCGATTCAGCACGCGTTTGGACGAAAATGCATTTACAGCAGCGCGCGCGAGGCTGACGCCGGCTCTAGGCATATATGCATTCTGTGCAAAACTCGTCTCCTTCATGGCGGCGGGGGGGGGGGGGGGGGGGGTGGGGTGGTGGCAACGTACTGCGAGCCCGCCCGTGTGACTATAAAGCTGGTGGCAGGAGATACACATATGGATGGCACTGAAAGCATCACATTTGTCTTGGCACGCGAGCCCACCCCGAGTGACATATTCCAGAGGAGTGACATCGCGAAATTAGTCCTCTCACAATTAGTGCCCCATCCAGAAAATATAGAATACGCAATGACGATGTGTAGTATCAACAAGTGCTTTCGAGAACAAGCAAAGTTGACTTTCACTGACATTCGTTGGACCAAAATGAAAGCATTCAATGCAAGTGCCGATGTATTTGCGCTTTCTATTCCCGAGCTGTGTAGAACTGCACAGTGGAATGCTATTTCTGCTGGCCTGCTGATGTACAAAATAATTCCCACTGTCTGCACACGCTCATGCTTGGCCTTGCTCCTTTTCTTGAATCAGCATGACATACAAGTAAATCCCGTTCAACACACTGTAGACTTCAAGAATATTGTGGGTCCCATACTTCAGATCATAGAAATATATACCACACAATGCAAGATATGGGCTCGGCGTTCTGTGAATGAATCATCAAAGGCATCGCGCGTCACAGCCCGTGGCAACGCGCAGATTGCAGCGTGTAAGCTGCTTATCAAAATGTATCAAGATGGTACCTTCGGCCCCATGACGATTGAAAACAACCTCGTTGCAACTGTTACACGTGTAATCATTGGTCTCATGCGCCAACATCCACTTTCAATTGAAGTCCAGGTGGTGTGTTGTCAGGTTCTGGAATTCAGTGTTTTGCCATATTGTTTGGAACATGAAGCGTGTATACCTCTGGCTGTGGCAGCCATGCGCGCACATACAACTGACGTGCACGTATGCAAAGCTGTGTGTCGTTTGTTATGTCGCACACGTTTCCAAGAACAATATGCACAATACAAAAAACCCGCGGTATGTCTGGTGATAAGCGCGATGCGTGTGCACTCTGATATGGCAGTGAGTGGCTGTGAAATTCTGCAAGTTTTGAGCGTGCAGTGCAGTGTGGGACAGAGGTTAGTATTTGAAGCGGGGGGTATGGCGTGTGTGCATGATGTCATGCGAAGAGGTGCTGGCGATGATGTCATGCGAAGAGGTGCTGGCGATGATGTTGACGAGTCGTTGACACTTTCTGCTATAACTGCTATGTACTACATTGCACGGTACAATGAGGAGGCCAAAAGTACTGTTGTGGATTGTATTCCGCTAGTACTGGATGCCATGTCTCGCAACATGTCACAGTGCATCACCCAGGGTTGTAGATTGATATGTGAGGGATATTATTGTAACAAGTCGGCACATTTGGCGATCTCCAGCAAAGCTCATGTTCATACCCTATGTGAGCTGGGATTGCGAGAGAACTTGGCAGAGGAGGACAAAACATGTGTGTGGAAGACAATTGGCAAAGCCGTCGCGCAATGTGGTCGGGAACACGAAATCCCGATTTCCAATACCAATCTGCTACTGGTATTGGTCGCCGCGGCCATACATCCTAACGCGATTGGCGAAGAAGGTTTTTTCCATGTACAGAGCGTGTCTGCCATGGAGGCAATCCATGACATTGTCCGTGGGAATCCACACAACATGAGTGCTGTTAGGGCCGCGTCAGAGGGCGGCATATTCGTAGAGTCGTTGTTAAACGTCATGGAGCAATGGCTTCACGTGCTTCAGGCCTGGCTTGTGGAATGTATTGATAGTGATGATGAAAGAATCAGAGAGGGGCCCGACCGACAGACCCAAAGAGCCCAAGAATATGAACGAGCATTGTTGTTACTATGCAGGGCGATGGATTTATTATCTTATATGTGTGACCCGGAGTGTCTCAGGCCTTTTGTTCCAAGAATCGCACAGCTCGTTGTAGGTATCATGCAAGAAGTCAACGAGATTCACTATGGAGGATGCGAGGAAGAGCTGATCTGCTGTGGGTGCAGGCTGTTGGACACACTCTCAGTGGACAGCGTGGGAGCGATGCAAGTCGAAGCTGTAGGTGCAATTCCAGTGATTCTGAAGAGTATAGCCTCAATACGTCTCTTCAAAGAGCAAGACGAGGATTGCAGTGACAATGAGCACAGTACGCTGACGCACAGTTGCTCTGTTTTACAGCGCACAGTCTGGCGTGGCGAGGAAACGGAAAAACTAACACACTGCGCCCCAGTACAAGCAGTACACGCCCTATATTCACTCTTGTTGGTATCGCAAAGGTGTATTGACACAGGAGACAACAAGAATTGTATAGTTGACCAATGTCTTGAGAAACTCGTGGATTTACTACAAGACGATTCAACGCCACAACAATATGCCAAGCTCGAACAATTTTACAGCGCTGTGGCGAGCAATATGCAGCAAATCATTACTATAATCCGCGGGTATGAGTTTTCTTCAATCAGTGCTAGTTGGGAAGCGGAATTCGAGAAGCGCGCTGAGACGTTTGTCACCGCCGCTATGTCCATCAACACGAATGTGCATTTTGATGCCGTTCGGTTCAAGTATCTGTTGATATATATGCTTTCTACAATGGTACCACGCCTGAATGCAACTCTTGCAGAGTAATCCAAGTCTCCTCCTCTGGGGCTCGTTGGGACCACTTGGGACCAACACATAAGGGCAGCTTCGTGGTATAAACTCTACACTTATGAATTAGTCAACTCCATAGTCAAACTCGTCCTATTAAAAGTACGTAAATTTCGTGTCTTCGCGAACTCTATTGCAATGATGACAAAAGGTACGTAACTTCTGTGTTTTCGCGAACTTGATTGCAATGAGGACTAAAGGTACGTAGCTTCTGTGTGTTCGCGAACTCGATTGCAATGATGACAAAAGGTACGTAACTTCTGTGTTTTCGCGAACTTGATTGCAATGAGGACAAAAGGTACGTAACTTCTGTGTGTTCGCGAACTCGATTGTAATGATGACAAAAGGTACGTAATACAAGTACGTGATTTGTGAATTCCTACAAAGTATGACAAAGACAACACAATCAACAGCGCTCCAAACTCACAATAAGGAAGGAAGCTGCCTCGACAAAAATGGATCCTGTTGACATGCAGATTGGCTTTGACCGTACGTATGTCTGTTCGATATCTAAGGATGCAGCTCTTGCAGCGGCTATCGCCAAACGATTTCCGGTGCACGTTGTCGACGTTACTCCGTATTGTATGGTTTGTCAAGATGAAGGGACAGAGAACTCGTTTGCCATATACGAGCTCCTGAAGTGCCAAGGCACGGCGTGCAAGTACGATGCGGCGAGGCCCAACAACAAGCCCGCCACCACATGGCTTTGTGAATCATGTGCTGTTCACGTTGACATCAGTAAACAGGGCGGCATCGAGACTGGCAAGGACGACGTCAAGCGCAACTTCGTCTGCCAGTGTGCCAAAGACTCTCCGTGCATTACCGAGACATACATGGTGACGAAACTTCCCGGTGGACCGATTCAAGTGTTCAGGTGCTCGCGGGATGCGCAGGTGTCGCTTGTGCTCAAGGGTGATGAGTTTTTCAACGGCATGCCCTCCATCCAGCAGCTCAAGGACGACCCGTCGTGTTGGAGGGAGCATGCGCGCTCCTGCTTGCGTGACGAGATTTTGATCCCGCAGCCCGTCCTCGAAGCACCGAAGAAGCGTCGCATCGACGACGCTTTGTATGCGGCGGCCGGGTGGAACCGCGATGGCGACGGGCAGGGAGGACGCTGGGAAGCTACATACACCTACAAGCAATTGTGCGTGCAGGGGTGTCTCAACATCGAGCACTCGTGGGGGATCAACAGCGTGAGCATGCAGTTGATCAAGGTGGGCAACGGCGTCCGCATTGTTGCGGGGACCCCCAAGTCCACTGTGCGGATGTACGACACGCCAGATGCCCGTCGCGCCATGTCGAAGGGGGTGACCAGAAGTGCCACGCGCGGCAGCGGTGGCAAGGGCGTGTCTAGCGAGGGATGTGCGCGCGAAATGAGCGACAAAAACGGCGAGGGCACTGTGTCGTATCTCTTCAAACTTGACGGTGAAGGCCCTATCTCCATTGAGGTCGATGCAGTGCTGCCGAAAGGAGAAATGATTTCATTTCTGAGGAGTCTGCGTGACGAAGAGAAATGCCAGGCCGTGCCGACATTCATTCCCGTCCCCAAGATTGACATCATCGAAACGAATGTCAATGTCTCGGAGACGGACAAGATTGAGCAGCTCCGACGCATCTGCAACGATAACGGCTGCAAGTACGACGCCACTGGCACCAAATTTGCTCTCCTCGGAGTCGACGTGGGCGTGGAGAGACTCTTCCAGACCATTGGCCGGTCGCTTGAAATCACTGGCTTTGGCACCAATGCGGCCTGGCAGTGGCATGTGGTCATGTTCCGACAGGGCAGCGTGTATCTCACCCTGTATATTCTGGTCGCGCAAGCCCCCTACCCCGGTCTGTGGGTCATTGCCCAAAAAACAAATACAGCTGATGGGTCGAGCGAGATCAAAATGGTGGGCGAGGATATGGCGCCGTGGGGCAAGTACATCGACCGCGTGCACAAGAAGACCGTGGAGCGCGGCTTGTGGACGGAGTATGGCATGGATCGTTTCTATCTCGGTTACACAAAGGAGAGCAAGACACTTATGAGATGTCTGAATAGCGACCCGACGCGCTTCGGGCCTCTGGTCACTGCGTTGCTGGATGCCAAGTTTCTCGATGTGAATGACATCAAACGCTCGTTCGTAGTGCAGGCCGCCAAGTCGACAGCGCTGTTCGCAGCCAATCTGCGCGACATGGGATGCAGCTTTATCCAGATGCATCTCACAGATGAAGAAAAGAAAAAGGCCGATGTGCGCAAGTTGGTGGTCGACAGGAGCCGCGTCGACCTCGGTAAATACGGGTCCATCGTCATCAATATGCGTATGGGTGAAGACCCTTTGTCTTGCATTGTGCCTGTGATTACCAGCACTCTCTTGGTACCGTCTGTCAATTTCACTGTCGAAGAAGACCAGGACAAAAACATGCATTTTTTCTTGAGTCATGACGCCACCGTGGGCAGCGAGCCGGCCATCGAGCCATTCTCCTTCTCGTTTTGCTTCATCTCGGATACCGGCGATGAAGATGTAATTCAACAAGGAATTTGGGAGAGCGGAGCGTGGGATTGCCATGCCATAACCGGGCCTGCTACTGCTGGTGAATACGAGCAGTTCGTTATCAAACACGATGACGGCCAGGTCATCATGAAGATGACAACGACATGCCCCACTCCTCGCTGCGGGTCTCCTACGCCCTGGAAGGGTTCCGTCGACAACGGAGCATCAACGCCGAGGGCCTCGGTCTTCCCCAACGGAAATTCGGTTGAATGAACCGCTCATGGGAAAAAAGAGAACACTACCACTAAGCTGGAGTCTGATCAGCCCGAATCCAAGAAAATTCTCGACACAATGACGCAGGTAGAACCTACAAACATAGCCGAGTCGAATATGAAGAAGACCATCAATACAGAGACAGACGAAATGCACGTGATCAACCCCAAGGTCCAGATGCATACACCAGAGCATGAGAACAAGATCGACAACGATTCCAAGACTGAGATCGACAACGATTCCAAGACTGAGATCGACAACGATTCCAAGACTGAGATCGACACCAAGAACGACATTGACGCCAAAACCGAGATTGACACCAAGAAGGACGATGCCGATGTCAACAAAGAGACAGATGACAAGGACAACCAAGAAATCAAGCCCGACACAGAGGTCATGATGGAAGCCGATAATAAGATGGAGATGCTTGGAGTTGTGTTGGAGAAGGGCAAATATAAGGACGAAGAAAAGAATCTGATGGATGACGACAAGGCGAAAGGGGAGGCCCCCGAGTCTGGGAATGAGAATATTATCCACTCCAAACGCAAACCAGAGTCCAGCAACAACCAGCGCAACATCAAGAAGCGTTCTGTGACGATGTGCGGTGGAACTTACTAAGCAGTTGGGAAAAACACAATCTAAGAACTCTAAGTCAAAGGATTCTGTGTCAGATTTGTTTAAAAATAAATATGGAATATCATGCTGTTTGTCGCCAGAAAGAAAGGACTGTGAACTACATGATTGATTACACAACTGTAAACAAAGAAAATAAAAAGGTGTGTAGAGAATAGAAAATAAAGTGGTAGGCCATGTGTTCAGAAGACTTAGATTTTTGAAATATAAAAAGGATGCGATGCGTGAACATTGATGCATACAATGTCGTGCTGCAGGGAGCAGTTTGGAGTCACGACATCCCCCCGTGCTCGCGCGACGCTGTAAAACTACTTGAGAACAACGAGTCGATTGTCACGTGGCTCGCTCCGAAAAATAACAACACTGGACACGCTGCTCACATCCCCGTTATTTGCTACAGAGGGCAGTATTGGACTCTCTCATTGCGAATGAGCAAGTGCATCTACCGTCACGTGCGATTGCGCAGGGGGTTCAATAACATCCAGACTGTGCACGGAATCCAGACTCTTCGCATCCCCCAGCTTCTCCTCAATGAAAAACAGCGTACACAGGCGCGCTTTGAGGTACGCGTGCTCTGTGTACTATATGTGCAGTGCTATATAAGCACATGGCGTGTGGGTCTGTGACTTGACTCCTTTGCGTACATGCAGAAACTCCACATCAAGAAAAAGAACTCTAGCAACAAGCACACCTCTGGGACGGCTACCAACCAACGAAGTCGAAAAAGGTGCGAGTGCATTGTGGCGTGAGCTTGGCAAACCCCGAGCGTGACATGGGACTGAGTGTGTGGGGTACTGAGCAGGAACATACAAGACACGAGCTCGCAGATGTTGCAAAGTTTCTGTGACGAGGACATACATGATATCCTCAAGCGACACAGACAGGACAAGCCGCCATGTCCTCGCCGAGCTCGTCGAATCTACTCCGATGTTTTCCTTTTTTTTGAAGGCGTTTGTAAAGACCTCTTGGTTTTGTTTCCCGAGTGCACAAAAGACCAAGAGTATTTCACCCAACTCTTCTCGCGGTCACTAGCCAATAACACCAACACAGAAAATGAAGAATAGAGAGTTATGTTTAGGGTGTAGTCAGTTCAGTGCTCACTTTATTAATGCCATTTGCATTTCGTTGTAACAAACCCTCTGACACGAAATATTTGGCTCGAGGTCCACTATCACCGTCGCATGCAATGTGACAAGCAGTGTAAGTACCGCATTCAGACAGATGGTGGCATGTCCCCCTGTATTTCCGTAGTGTACACACCGCACGCGTGTCTCTACCAGACATAATACCATGACCATCAGAACGGACGAACAGAGTGCACAGGCTATACTCAGTACCTGTAAGCACCAAACCCAATCACACGCAACACCTTTCGTCCCCTGCCTTAACCGCAACAGAAACAAACACGCAATGTTATAGAGGCTGGCACTCTGTGCAAACTGCAAACATGTGATGCCAGAGAGATACCGCACCCAGCTTGCTGCATCACCTTCATCTTGGCAGCGCTCGAGCGAACGCGTATATTGGTGCAGACACGCAAAATGATAAACCACTACCGTACACACGTGAACTACAAACACGACCTTGCACACAGCTAGCTGTGTACGAACAGGGGGGGCCAACAGGTGCGTCCGCGCACGCCACACCAACACCAAACAGACTGTGCTGGCGCTGCAGTATCCTAAGTGCAGCGGGAGCGAGACCTCGGCATACCGAAACATGCGCGTGTGCACGCGCGTATTACTACGGTTTTCCTATATAGGCACCAGGTGTGCCGCCAGCACTAAGCACGGGATGGTGTACAATGTGCTTGGGACAGCGGCGCTGATGGCCGGGTCCGATGTCGAGATTTTCCAGGCGCGGAAGCGCGCCAAAACGCCAAAAGCGCAGACGCAACCCACCACCGGCGCGGGACATGCCCTTCATAGACATGCTGCGCATGATAATGCAATGGACGTTACGCAGTCGGAGGCGCCCACCCAATACCAGGTGTCGCGCCACTTGAACGGTTTGTTCAAAGACAATAGGTATGTTGACCGTGGCCGCACGGAAGACTTTTTTTACTCGTTGATGCATTCAACCCCACAGACGCACAAGATGATGGAAGACATTCTACAGAACATGGCGACGCAATACCACGACCTGAAGACGATGCACGAGCACTGCGCGCTTGACAGCAACATGTTTGGTGTTTTTCTGTTTGATGGTCTATCCTTCCCTGTGACGCTCATGGCCATCATTGACGGTATCCAGATTCTGAAACAAAACACAGACCGTCACAAGTGCAACTCCGACCACACAACACCAGCGGGGCATGCAAACGGATGGAGTCATACACTACACATGGGCATTGGTACGTGTGCTCATACTGATCCAAACCAACTAGAATGTGAGTGTTGTTTGGCCATTAATCACACATCAGGCGCCCCCCCCTTACACGTAATTTCAGATGCACAAAACCCCGTTCCCGTTGCGTGTCCCATTTGTCAAAGGAAAACTATGCCCCCCGAGTCTTTTTCCCACAATCTTGACAACCTATTATACCCAGACGACTGCGCCGTGAGTGAGATTACGAGCATTTGCGGACATCTCGCCTCTATGCTTGCGTTGCATGCGTTTTTGCGGACTGAGTTGTTACGGCCTGGCAACCATGCGCCACTGTACAATGTACACATCACCATGAATTATGAGAACACGCTGTGTCAGGGGCTACTCTTGCGACACGTGAGTACACAGGCACAGGAATTGTTGATGCCCATATTGCAGATGATGACATACCACGAGCTTTGGATTCATATACCGCTACCTATATTCACTCGCGAGAAACTGACACTAATGCAAGATTCCGACGAAAAACGAATACGATATCCTTTGTTCAATCAGGGCAGTATCGTGTGGAAGTATTGTACTAGTGTAAATGAATCAGGCCGTCGTATCAACAACATAAAATTCCGAGAAACTATGCATAAATTATACTCTACACTTCTCTCAGAAATTGGGGGGAATCCTGATGTTACCACAGACATGACCACTCTTCACAAAAACGGGATATACTGGCCGTGTGCGGGAGACCATGTTGAATGTCACGGGCAGTCGCCACCAGGCATCTTTTTCCTGGTGGCCCAGCTACCCGATCCTCACACCAAAACTTTCATATTGGTAGATCGGGAAGTGAAGTTGTGTCAAGTGACCGGTTCCGGGGTATCACAGAAAAAAGTTACGAAGGACCGCACCAAAATAGGAGAATTCTCCACTCTCACTATTCTATCATCAAGTAACAACAACTTATCCCAAAATTCATACCACTCGTATAGATGGCATGCACTCCCCAGCCATGAATAGACTGCAAACACACCACACGTTTTGAATAAAAATAAGAATGCTGCACGTTCGCTGCTTGACTGCTCATTAAACCTGATAGTGCTTTGTGGTGTGTATATAAACCATCGACAGGCCATGCGATTACTTCTTGCGCATGGCCAACATTTGCTTCTCTCGACAAAAAATGTGTAAGTTTTGCTGTGCTGCACGGCCATGCTATTTGGTCAAGGATCCCACAACAGAAAACTTGGATTGTCCCGTCGGCTACTACAATCACACGCTGTTTTGCCCGTCGTGCACGTCTCGTAGCTGCCGCAGCTGTGTACTTTTGTTTGCAGACACAGATGAAGTGCAATGCCCAAACAAAGAATGCCGTGCCCCGTTGGTAGACTTGGTTGAATATGCTGATGATGCGCGCGTGCACACGTTCAGACACGAGGTGATTGACGGGGACTTCTCGCATGAAACCCAGCCCACTCTGACAGCGATGCAGGCTGTCATTGCACGGTATGTTCTGCGCGGACACCTTTACATTGCTGGGGAATACACTCGTCGGTACATACTTAAGAACCACTTACAATCGCAGATCATCACAATCTTAGATGGTATCGTGACAAGAGCACTAGGATATCTGCAACAATACAACTTGACCACGACCAACAACCAGTACAAACAAGATGTACGGGAATTTGAGAGTATCATGCCTCTGCTGATGGTGGCCAACCTGCCAACCTGATGGTCGTTTGGGGTTTAGTAATACAATTAACATCCAATAATCACCCCACTTTGAGACACAAAAACCGCAATATCTTAGATTCTGTGTAATAAATTCCAACCAAACGCTGAAACCCATTCATGTTTGTATATAAGACAGTGCAATTGTAAATACCGGTTCGAACAATGACACGATACTCGCTGTCTCCGCTCACGAGACAACGACACCGTCGTGTTGTCTGTTGCACAGGATCAACAGTTGTTTTTCTCTTTGTTGTGTTAGTGATATTGTTCATGTCGGGGGCGGTGGCGCAATCCGGAGACCGCCCAGTGCAGTGTGGTAATGGCGTTCTCGAGGGTGGAGAATATTGCGATGACGGCAATCTCGCTGCTGATGATGGTTGTAGCGTCTTATGCTCGTTTGAAGCTGGTTACATGTGCCATGGCGCGTGGCGCGACGCCAACGACAGGGACGGTCCGGGTTTTGTGCTTTCTGTGGGGTATGAGGTGCTGACGGCAAGGCCAGAGGGATGCACGGCCGCGCAAATGTGTATGGTGTCCACTTTGTGGCAGCCGGAGTTGTGGTCACACTTGTATTCACTCGGCACTGTTCTTCCACCCCGGGGCTTTTACTGTGCGTCGTTTTGTTCGCTCTTCCCTGCGCCCACGGGCCTGCGTTTTTCGGGCGACTGTTCACTACATGACATTGATGAATGCCAGACTGGGGTGGCAGAATGCGACTATAATGCTTACTGTGTTAACACGAACCCTGTTGTTGACGCAGCGGGTTTGCGCTTTTCGTGTCGCTGCGATGCCAACTACTTTGTGAGCAAGGCTGAGGGCACAGGGTGCGAGCAGAGCGGCATTGAATTATCGCTCCGTATGCTTGGTAAACGCGCCTACAACAACGTGGAAACCCCCCCTGCGGATTTTGCCACACTGGTCTTGGTACGCGCTGCACTGGCAGACTTACTAGTCTCGGGCGGATACACGCGACTAGCCACACCTACTCTTGCAAATCCAACGCCTGCCAGTGTACAAGCGCTTTTACTAGAAGCCAGCAGTGATTACCCCCCGGAGTTTGTACGCGAGGAGGTTGTTGATCCGCATGCGGGGCGTGCTCTGTGGCGTGTAAAGCTCCGCCTAGCCATGTCAGCAGCCAACGTGTTTTCACTCTTACGCAGCACGTTTTTTCAGAACAGCACGGCTCTGCAGCAGGCGCTTGCGGAAACGGTGCCGGGAGCGGGCGTGGCATATGCAGTTCCAGCGCACAGCCTGTGCTCCAACGACAAGGACCGTGTATGCACTACCGACATTGACTGTCTGCGCGGGGCCAGTTGTCTGCACGACCGGTCAGACGCTGACTTGAAGGTGCTGAACGCAGGCGGTTCAGCAGCCCCATTGCGCACTGTTTCCGCTGGCATGGAGTTGCTTTCCGTGCAGTATGACCCGCAGCAATCAGCGTGGCTTGCGCGTTTACGGTACAATACGGATGCCCCTGGAGTTACTGACGTGCTCTATATCTCGCATGTGGAGGACTCCCCGCCGTCTGCCATGGAGCGGGCCTCTTTTCGCGTTGACGAGTTCCCGTGCCAGCCATTGGCTGCTGGAGAGTTTCAACAAACACGCGACGACTCTGTGTGTTGCTTGCAGCGCCTGGCTGACCGTTACACGACAACGATCCCGTTTAAGATGCTACTGACAGACCTTGCACAGCCGCTGTATGCAAGCATTCACGCGCAAGGGGCGTGCGGAGCTTCACGCACACCACCCACAAACCACACAGTAGATCTTTTGCCCCTTGCCATCACGCGCACAGACTATGTAACGGGTGCGTTTGCGCGTATGACTCGATCGTACGCGTCGCTTGACACATCTGTGGTGACGCGGGGATACAGCGACGTGCTACTCACACTTGCCGCAGAGGACATGCGTAACTTTGGAGGTATTGAGCAAACTATTGACGGTGGATACCGTTTACGTTTCCTCGTGGGGATGGCACATATCCGTGGCTTACACAGCGACCGTCTTGGCGTGGCATTTGCACACACGGAAATTACAGCAGACGTCACGCAGGCTTACGTCTTTACTACGAGTGCCCAGAGTGACGCTACCTTTGTAGATGACGTGAATATCGCGCTGATACAAGTGCGTGACACGCGTGATGGCTCATATGTGAAATTTGCCCGCGTGCAACTCACTGTGCCGCTGTCACATAGCAAAGCTATTAGTGTCACTGCATCGATTCCAGCGTCTTCGGCGCGCGCGGGCGTGGGATATTCACGTGACACTACGCCAGCATCTACGTACCCCTGCTTGGTAGACAACAGCGCGCATCTGGAATTGCTTCAGGCGCAACGCTGGTGCGCACTCCAGGACCCGCTGTGCGCGGCTACAGGGGGCAAGGGATCAGTATTCTACACGTTCCCTCTGGACTCTAGCGCGTGGATGCAAGACGAACTGAAGGTGGGCAGATCCACCCTTGTGCGAAGCCTGTATCTGGACTTCATGGTTACGGTGGAAGACAGTGTGACCGGACAACGGGTGTCGAGTCGTGTACTGACATCTACAGCCATTGAGAACGGCGCTGTGGCCTCGTTGTGCGAGGAAACACAGCTCAGCAGCTCCATTGAGGACTTGCTCGAGATTGACCTGTTCCTCGGGCTCACGGACAGCGCAGACCCAGCACTTTTTAACTCGAATCTAGTGCAGAGTCTCGACATTACGCGCGCGCCAGCTGGCGCATCATACATGGCCCAGGAGGTGTCATCACGTGAAGCCAACATCATGACAATGCTCATCAAGGGCGACCCTGCGCTTTTCGAGCAGGTATACTCGGCGCAGTTTGCCATCGAGGTTGAGGACATGCTAACAATGCACTTCTTAGACAGCAACAAAAAGGCCCTGGTAGAGGCCCTTGTGGCTTCGGGTGGCGCTTTTGACAAGGTTGCTGGCACCAGCGCGTACTCCCGCATGCGTCTGGAGCCAAGTGCCGCACTCCTCGAGCTATGTCCAGTCCATGCGACACGCGGGGTACTAGGCTGTGTCACACGCCTCGACATCCAAGAACGCATGCTTGACTTTCGCACGCAATCCATTGTTGACATAGCGCCCGAGGGCGCTGCCAGCAGCACCAGTACCTATGCGCGTGCAGCGCGCTGGACGCAGACACACCTTGGGGATTCTGTGTTTGCAGCCGAGCTGGGGGCAGCGCATGCGCAAGTCATGGCTGAAAAGTTCCAGCTGAACACCCGCTACCGACGGGGCTTTATGATCTCTCCCACCATCCCGTGGCGGCAAACAGACATGCAGGACGCTGGTATCGCGTCAATCCTTGACATGGCGCAACATTCCATCACTGCCGTCATGGTTACACTGGACCAACAGCCTGGCGTCTCCTCGATACCTACAGTTGAGATGGCCATTCCATCTACACTCCCGCTGTCTGCAGATGAACTCATGGGCAACCCAGCACTGCAGGAAGCCATAGAAAGCTCATACGCTGCTGGCATTGGCACTGAGCCCTCTAATGTAAACATTGACCCGGACTCTGTGATGGCTTCCGATATTGCAGGCGGCCGCCGCTTGCTCCAGACTGGACAGACAGGAGTCACCTTCAGCATCATGGTGGAAGTTGTCATTGCAGACGAGGATGAGGCACTTGTATTTGCCGAGAATTTGCGCTCTGATCTGAATGAGGCAGACAGTCCAGTGACTAAAAATATCCTGAACAACCTAAACACGCAAGTGCGCGCGCAAGTGCCTAGTATGCCCCCACTGGTGGGAAAGGACAGTTTTTTCCCAAGTGGGGCAGTGGTCGCTGCTCCGAAACCAATCCCAGGTTGCCGTGCCGACACAGCATGGGAACATGAAGTCTCTTTCTCGCTTGGTCTTGTGGCACCAGACTACGTTGGGAACTCAGCTTGGGTCGCATGCGGAAAACGATACTACAAGGACACAGCCACAGGCGCAATTGTGCCCGCACTACACGCCAACATGAGTATCCGGGGGCCACTCACTGAAGAAGATTGGATTCCATTTACCGACGGCAGCGAGAACTCATTAGCCACAGACCCCGCGCAGCAACCTGCCACGCACTGGGAATGGTGGGACTTGTGCGGAGACCCCCCGCTAGGTCAGTTTTATAGCGGCGACGACAACATTTTTTCAGTGACATGGGCAAAAATACGAGCGCAAGCAGCGGAAAAGTGCTGTCTTTGCCGCTCTTTGCCGAAGATCCCGCTCACCAAAGTCACATACATACACAAATACCAGTGGCCTATCCGTGTAACCTCACAAACTATTGATTTTTACCAATATGACAGACGCGCGCGTATGCTGGTACACCCGCAACTGCGCACGTTCCATCGCAATGAGCCCTCATTCTTTGATGACGCGAGCGCGCCTCCACGTGGCTGGAGTGTTGGGAGCGCAGATGCTCTCACGCGAATCAAGGCATGCCCGGCGGGGCAGTGGCTTGCCACAGCTAGCGAGTGCCAACTGTGTGCCCCAGGATACTACCGCGCAGTGGAGGCCACAGTTTTTGACTGGGCGCCGTGCATTTCGTGCGGAGCACATCATACTTCCCCCCCTGGCAGCACCACGTCCGGGGCGTGTGTGTGTGCGACGGGGTACACTCCCAGGACTGGTGATACCAGTACGTGTGATCCGTGTCCCGCCAACACATACAAGCCACGAGTAGGCCAAGATGAGTGTACGCCTTGCGCAGAGGGTCTGGTGGTACAGACCACAGGATCCACACATGACACTGCATGTGTGCCCATTGAGATATTTACCGATGCTGACGGTGATGCACGCGTGTTCCTGCCAATGTTAGGATTGTTGGGTCACCTTCAGCGGGTAGAGTCTGGGTGGGCCGCGCCGCCGGCGCGGCTACAGGACAACGCGCGGAGGTGTCTTCTCACGGACAATGGGCAGACACTAAGTTGCCCCAGCGGTGATCACAGGCTGGTGTATGCATCTGCACCCGTGCTCGGGAGCACTACTGACAACAGTCTCTCTGTGACCACGCTAGTGCATTCTGGTTTACTTGCGTTTCACGGCGTTGGTGGCACAGGTGCGCGTGCTCAGTTTCATATGCAGCCCAACGCGCAACACGCACTAGTCGTGGGAGGCGTCGAGCGTAATGATCTCAAGGACACGCTGGCAGCGCTTGCTCTTTTCCAACGCCCTCGCTACATGGGGCCTGCCCCTCCCGGTTTTTGTGAGCGTATTTTAGAGGGACAGGCATGGGTTCCGGAAACGGAAATCACCATGCATTTGCGCCTGCGCCTCGCGGGACATGACCTGAGAGAGATTGCGGCCAGCGCAGATACACACAAGCAACAGCTGCGAATGGTAATGATGGTGACTGACAAGGAGCTGGACACGTCAGCTGAGTCCACGGACTGGCAGTGGTTGGCATGCGGACGTGTTGCGTCTAGAAGCAGTAGCGGTGGGTTTGAATACACAAGGTGTAAGACCGGTGTGGACCCTGACACGCCAGGGGCGCAGAACTTGCAGAATCCACACTTGCTTGACCTTCAGGTATTTGAACTAAATGGACAACATAATGGCTGTTGTCAATCGTGCTTCTACGGTTCGTGGTGGCTTCAGGACTGTGTGGACGCTTCAACTCAAAACCCTCAACAACATGCCATGTTTGACAACACACTGCGCTGGACGCCAAACATAGGCAACCCCGTGGTCACAGCTCCCATCACCGAGTTTGAATTGGGCGTGTCAAACAAACAATTTGTACTGGGGTCTGATTTCACACAAGTGCGCCCTGCGCTTGCCATCACTCGTGGGCAACGAACAGTGATCTCGTGGCCACCAGCATACACAGTGCTTGTGACAGATCATGGTGTTGCTGAGGTGTCGTGGCCATCGACAGTGTATTCGCTGCTTTCTCCCAATGCCAATAATCACGGTGTACTTCTTGTGGTTGATGAAATGGCGCGCACGACAACCATTACAGTACCAACAAATTACCGTGGCCCACCCCTCTCGTATATGTCGTCATGGGACGCAGCCATGGGCCTCACCCCGTTCATTTTACTTGATCCGATTGCAACGTCAGGTCACACTGTCTTTCGCTCGCCCACGGGTCAGTTTTGGCTGTATTCTTTCTTCATGCTTGGCGAGTCAGAGGCGTGCACACTGCACAACTGTAATGAGGCCACTGTTTACGCGGGCATGTCAGCGCATCTAGCTACTCCCCCCGACAGTTCATGGACTGTCCCTCTTGAATTCCTGCCCGGAACAGAGTTCAAATATGCGGCACCACCTGCGACCACAGGCGGGGAATCAAAAACCCTTTTATTTCATGAGACAATAGCCGTGCTTGACTCTGCGCGTTGCTCTGTCAGCGGCGCACACGGGCTCGCGTGCACAGACCCTGCCACAGAACAGCTTGTGATTGACGCGGGCCTCTACGCGCAGGAAATGGCTCCTGCTGTGGCAAACCTCGCACTGCGCAGAGTGGTTTCTGAGCCGTACATGGAGGTAAGGATGGCAACGTTTTGCGAATCTGCAGGCATTGGAGTGAAGTGCGAGGAGCACGCTCTTGTGGACCCTGCAGGGCTCGCAATCTATGCAGGTGGAGTTTCAGTGAATGTATCACTTTGGCAAGTGGGGGCAGTGCAGGATGTGATAGGAGCTGATGTGGGTGCTAAAAGCGTTGTGGAAAATCATGTCATCTCCCCGCCCCCCGAAGACGTAGAGCTCCCCGCAACCGTCACCTGCGCCACTCCCAACGCGACCAACACAGGGGGCACCTGCACGTGCAGCCCCTTGTACCACGTCCCGGTCACGGGCGCGCGCGGGCAGTACGGGCAGGGCTGCAGGTTGTACGCGGACACTGCCGCGGAGCTGTCCGGTGAGCCTGGCTGGCGCCTCGTGCGGTTTTTGCCCGAGGGCGCGGCGGCCTGGCACCCTCAGAGCGACAATCTAGCGGGCTCGACAGAACAGGGGACCCCGGGACACGGTGCAGCATGGAGTGTCCCGTTTGGAACGTTTGACGAGTATTTCATCAGCAACGGTGCCATGAGTAAGTGGGTCCGCGCTACGAAAACAGCGGTGGGTACGCGTGACACGACAGG
>ENA-ORXF01000610-ORXF01000610.1-marine-metagenome-genome-assembly--contig:-NODE-610-length-25050-cov-7.222280_pt1 | contig 25050 bp, 25 predicted proteins | sample MGYA00237864_ERZ511476 | MGnify/ENA primary metagenome ERZ511476 (study PRJEB26306, sample SAMN06343908) | marine metagenome | isolation source: coastal waters | place: Atlantic Ocean: West Antarctic...
GCTGTCTTTACAGAATAGGAAATACCCAACGTAGAGTCTTTATATGTGTACTCTATAGAGCATTCTGCGAGCCCTGGATTTCTCCATGTAATCGAACCATTCGACGAACTTTGGTCAAATAGCCCCCCGCGTTTTAGCGTTCGCACATCGAGTTGAGGTACTTCCTCTAAGTTAGGACCTCGACGACTCTGAAACCGTCGCCCTGAACCAATACCGCCCATAAATGAACTATTTAGACTAAATGAATAAAGTGATACATTGTAACATTAATTTTGGGGTTTGAATCATGTGGAATGAAGCACGCGGTACTTTAAGAATTTAGCCTAAAGGTAATGTTGGGCTGCAGGTGTAAAAAACAAATATAAGCCTAACCTTCATACACCTTAGTAATCCCAAACATCTTGGACGATACCCTTCGAATCCAAAACACATGTAAATGACTCACCAGAAACATAAGGTACAATTAACGGCGTCTCGAAGGTTACAACTGAAGTTGTTCCATATTTCTCGATATAAATCCAAGAATGGTTACTTACATCAACTCCTTTGTTCTTAAGCAATTCTGATGAACATTCATACAAAAGTGTTCGCTCCTCCAATGCAGAGTGGTTATTGAAACGGTAAACCCCCATCGATACTAAAATAACCCATAGTGTAAGACCTACTAACCCCAGTGTAGCTTTGATGAAAACTGCTTTTTTACCAATTACCATCGTGACTCGCCCTTATGTTTTTAACATTAATTTACAATAACGCAGCAAATCGGTTAATACAATTAAGATAGTTTTTGTTTTGGAACAGGGCAGCTAACGATTTCGTTCATGGTTTAAGGCAAAAAGATCCACAGTAATTTAATATAATCACTATCAAGTCAATAGTCCATTTGATAATCTCTAAGATATCCAAAAAACGTTTGACTATAAGACCAATTTTTATAACAAACTCTTTTTATTCTAGCAAAGATGGCTTGCCATTAAAGGTAATATATGGGATCTGAATCATGGACTAAATTTGCTGAAACATACTCAGTGGGTGATAAAGTCGTTGGTAAAATCAACAGAAAAACTGAATTTGGAATCTTTGTTGCTTTACTAGGCGATTTACAAGGCCTAGTGCATATATCCAAAGTCTCTTGGGGATCAGTTGACTATGACACTTACTTTAACTTTAAGGTCGGTGATGAGATAAGTGCAATAATTTTGCGTATAGATCCAGAGGGTGAGCGCATTGGTTTAAGCATAAGGGACTTGCAAGATAATCCAAGATTGTCTTTAGATGCACGTTACCCTAACGGGCACCGGTTACACGCCACTGTAACAAGCATGTCTGATCATGCTGTTTTCGTTTCTATCGAAGATGGTGTTAATGGTGTGGTAAGAGGCTCTGAAATATCCTGGAGTAAACAATGGATTACGGCATCTGATTGTGGCATTAATGTTGGTGATACTATCGAAGGGATGGTCCTGGGTATAGATTCAGAACAAAATCATCCCAGGCTTATTTCTCTAAGCATTAAGCACTGTTTGGAAAATCCATGGTTGTCTGCAGAGGCACGTTACATTCCTGGTCAACGCTCGCAGGCTGTTGTCACTGGGATAGTTGATTATGGTGTGTTCTGTGCTATTGAGGATAGGCTTGAAGGTTTGGTGCACGTTAATGATATATCGTGGGCAAAGAGGCGGGGCCACCCATCTACCTTTGGCATTAAGGTTGGCGATATTATGGAAGTGATGATCTTAGATGTAGACCAAAATAATCTCCGGATGCCTCTTAGCATTAAGCACTGTTTGGATAATCCTTGGGTGTCTTTAGACACACGTTATGCTCCTAATCAACGTCTACAAGTTACTGTGACTAACTTTGCTGATTATGGCGTTTTCTGTGCTATTGAGGATGGGCTTGAGGGCTTAGTGCACTTTACTGAGATGTCTTGGAAAAGGAAGTTAGATCACCCGTCTGACTATGGGATTAGCATTGGTGACAATTTGGAAGTGATGATCTTAGACGTGGACCCAAAGCATCACCGCATTTCTCTGAGCATAAAGCGGGTTGAGAGTGTCGATCCGTGGCTTTCTTTTGCTGAAGCATACTCCGTTGGTCAGCGCTCAAAGGCTACTGTCACTAACATAGTCGATTATGGAATTTTCTGTGCTATTGAGGATGGGCTTGAGGGCTTAGTGCACCTTACTGAGATGTCTTGGAAAAGGAAGCCAAGCCACCCGTCTCAATATGGTTTTAGTGTTGGCGACAATGTAGAAGTGATGATCTTGGACATAGACCAAAAACTTCAACGTTTGGCTCTAAGCATTAAGCAATGTGTGAAAAATCCATGGGTGGAATTTATTGAAAATTATCGAGTAGGGGATGAGGTTGTTCGAAGTATTGTAAGTATTGTCGATTATGGTTTTTTTGTTCGTCTGGACGAAGGTGTGGATGGTCTAGTGCACACGAATGAAATCTCTGCGGTAGTGAAAGGCAAAGCTAAACTAAGCGACTACAAAAAGGGTGATGAAGTCAATGTAGTTATATTAGGCATAAATGTTGAGGAAGAACAAATCAGTCTCGGTATCAAGTAGCTAAAAGTAATATGTATGGAATATGAAAGGAGCCTATTAAAGACTGCATTGCACAGCCTCTTGGGCTAATCGTAATCTATGACAATCATCTAGGTATGAGAATAAAGGTTTAGCGTTTATTATCGTAGTTGGCTCATATAAATGTAACTTATTCATTTATATGAGCCGGCTTCAAAGCCCGTTACTTATCCACTACCCCTTATGTATAGCGGAAGATTGGGATGTTTGTATTTTTATTTACTCTGCGCCGATGAGTTCTTCAAGCTCAGTAGTCACATATATGTTTTTAAAGTATCCCATTTGAGACCACTTGCCAGGCTCATTTTTCGGATCCCAGCAGGTTGTAAATACGCGTCGGCCAACAAGTGATTTAGCCTTTTGTGTAACTTCGTGATTTGAATCAAAAGTGCCCACTTTCATTTGTTTTCTAGACCCATCTGAAAATACGAGGACAGTACATAGACTGCTTTTATACATTTCATTTTCAATAACATTTACCAATATACTTGCTTTTGACGGCGTGGGAACTAGCGAATCTAAGCTAGCAGATGCCTTTTCTTTCTCTAACATAGCTTTATCCCTTTCGAGCTGCTTTGCATAATCAACCCACTTTATTATCTGATTCTGCAGCAGGTCATTTGCCTGCAGGGATTCGTGAAGTGCGCTTTGAATTTCACCAGCGCTAAACTGATCGTAAGTCCTGAGCGCCACTACGAGGTCGTCTCGAGTTTTTAAACCCCCTGACTCATAGGCAGGATATAATTCTATTAATATCTGGGGGTTTACTTGATTTAGTTTTCTTAGTCTCACAAGCAGGTCAGACAATCCTCGTTCAGTTTCTGTATCGTTGCGCCAGATAGTAATTAAGAATGGTCTTCCCTGGCGTTTTTCATCGCCCAATATAATTGTTGTATCAGGAAAGCTCTCTCCATTTATTAATACCGTTCCCAATAACCTATGACGAATTTCTTGCCTCTTCTTTTCTACGACTTGCCTTTCTGCGCTAATAATATTCTCTACAGTCACGATGGTATCTATGTCGAAATGAGTGCCAAACCTCAACGGTAGTGAATCCATATTAGCGTGAGATTTTGGTCCAGATTCAACCAAAATCTCAAAGCTCTCTCCACTTGAAAGACACGACTGAATTAATTCTAGCGTTTCTGACATAGCATGCACCTTTCTTCATTGTAATTGCGTATTAAAGTTAACATAATGTTTTTATAGTTTAATCTAATCTAATCTAATATAAAGGTCTACAAGTGGAAACCCATATCATGAAAGTCTTAGTGGACCTTGATCGTAAAGACCAAGATGAGGAGATCTTATCTCATGTGAAGCACCTCATATGGGTTATGTTTAGTACAGCGGAAGTAAGTCCGGAGCAATATATAGAAAGTAACCGGGCAATACAGCAAGTTGGTATGTTTCTGTTTTATCAACCTAGAATACTATTAAAACTAAAAATTAACGATATAGATTGGGCTACTGTCGGGGATAATGATCTTTGTGGATTAGCAGCCAATATTGCTTGTCGTCAGATAGCATTCAATAACGACTTAGCAGCATGGATGACAAATGACTATCATCAAGCTTGTAGTGAATTTGAACATTGTTTTGTGAACCTACTAGCTGAATATGTATCTCGCATTAAAGGTGGAGAATACATTGGTGATTTACGTGAAGCTGAAGGAAATCGTTATCCTGTTTCTAAGGAATTAGTATAGATAGGTGTTGTGCAATTAAAGAGAGGTGGCAGCCATTAAATGTGGCAAGCCTTTGGCCGGTTATTTTGATCGTTGTGTGTGAAAAGGAAGAAGTATGAGAGGTAATATTATTTCCTACATGGAAATGTGTCAGAAAGAAGATGCTAGCCTTCAAAAAGGAATGAATTTTAGGTTGAAAGGCAGACATTCTGTAGTTCTTATGTCTGTTCGTGTCAATTCTCCCTATCAAGACGAGATTACTGAAGATGGTACTGTTTTAATTTATGAGGGCCATGATGTACCAAATACAAAAGATATCATATCGCCAAAGCTACTAGATCAGCCAGAGTACAGAGAATCTGGCAGCTTAACCGAAAATGGTAAATTTCATAAAGCCTCACTAGGTTATAAAAATGGCACCAAAGGGCCAGATATTGTTCAGGTTTATGAAAAGATTAAAAAAGGCATTTGGTCTGACAACGGTTATTTCCATTTAGTTGATTCTTGGATTCAAAAAGAAGAACACAGAAATGTTTTCAAATTCAAGTTGGTTGCAGTAGAAGGTATTTCTGACGACACAATACCAGAAGACATTACTAATAGAGAGATTAAGAGAAGTCGCATCATACCAGCATCCGTGAAACTTGAAGTCTGGAAAAGAGATAAAGGTAAATGTGTCACATGTGGGGCTGCTGATGAGTTGCACTTTGACCATATCCTTCCTTATTCAAAAGGAGGCACTTCTCTCAGTTCAGATAATGTACAGCTACTGTGTGCTAGGCATAACCTCCAAAAGAGTGCCAAAATTCAATGATGAGGCTCGTTATATTCAAGGATATTCTAATATTAAAGAAGGTCTCACAGTGTTGAGAAATATATTTATCTTTATAGTATGCGTAGTTGGATTGTTCAATGCATCCACTAACTTATATGCACATGGTGGACGACTAAACTCTGCAGGGTGCCACAATGACACTAAGGCTGGAACATATCATTGCCACCGTTCCAACACCAAGTCCAAAGATAGCAGAACCGCATCTAATAGCTATGACCGAGACAACTGGAAATCTAACTCATCTGCATCACCAGTCTCAAACTCAGTCTTAGGTTGGTATACTGGTATAAATAGTAAAGCCACTGACGTAGATCATGTTGTAGCATTAAAAGATGCATATCTATCAGGAGGGAAGAGCTGGAACAGTTCTCAAAAGCGAGCTTTCTCAAATGATTCGTTGAACCATGTTGCTGCAGTTCCTTATGTTAATCGAACATTGAAGAACGCTTACTTGCCTGTCCAATTTATAGCCAATATGCTTGACTCCCAATATACATTCTCAAACGGCAAGTGCGAAGAATATGTTGATCTATATGTTCGAGTGAAGCAGAAGTATGGGCTCAGTTTTATCCTCAACAACATTAATGCAGCTAAAGCTGCATGTCGTTAGCTTACGCCTTTTACATAAAGGCAAACCTTAACAAACCATACTTCGAATGATCCGCATTTGTCACATGAGCTTTCAAAGACGCCTTTCAATAGAACTAAAGAGAATTCTATTGGATGATCGAATCAATGACGCCTAACTGCTGCAACTCCAGGGCTGTAATATAACGCTTTTGCGAACTGGGTCTTTTCCGGACCCACTCGACGACTTTATCTGGGACACCACGATTTTTAAGTTCAGATTCCATTACACTGTGACCATTCAAGTCTACCTTAAGCTTACCTAAAAGAGGTGTATAGGCATTATCTCCACCTTGATCAAAGAAAAACGATGAATTTTTTGAGGCATACAAAGTAGGCCCTGACACTGCAATTATTACGCAAGTACTAAAACAAACACCATCAACAACAACAGGTACGTTATTTTCTGCAACCCATTGGCCTATAGCAATAGCAGAATCGATGTCCCCGCCTTGGCTATCAAGAATGATTGTATTTATTTCAAAATTTTCATCAAATTTTAATAAAGACTTATATGATTTGGACCCAATACCCCCTTTCAGCATTAATCCACCAAAATTCATATCCTGAAACTTTGTGTCAGTTATCGGAGGAGATTCTAACTCCAACCTTTTAAATGACAGGAGCTGTGAGGTCATCACTGTGGAAAAAACGAACTGCGCAATAACAATTAGAGTCATGGGAATCAACATAATTAGATGATTTGACCGCTGGGTTGTTCTTACAAATTGCCAGACTAATACAATTAATGCAGTAAGGGTTGGTAAAAAGTACACCAACCCGGCACCATACAATTCATTAATATTTGTAGTGCTTAGCAATGACACTAATAATTCTAGTGAAAATAGATATAGATAAGCTACATTAAAGCCTATTAATACATAAATTAGTGTTGAAAGGCTCAGCAGATTGAACAGGCAAGATCGAATAAATTCAAGTTTGCGCCGATAGGTCACGTATGGCCGATGATGTTCCAGCTCTGCAGACTCTAGGTTAGGCTCTATCGATTGTCGCAATAGCCTGTTGATGACTCTTTTCTCTAGCTGGGTGATCTCTTGATCAAGCGACTTTTCCATTTTTACTCGGTTAGTTAACTGTTCTTTGATAAAAATACTGTGTAACTAGACTGATTCGTTTAAGGCCCTCTGAGGTAATGAGACCCTTTGTAGCCTCAGATACCTTTAAGTCAACTCTAAATCGACATTCTTCTGGCTGCTTCTTTGACCACGAAAAGACTTTAGCAGCTGCTTTTTTGAACTCCGAGCGGCTTAAGCTATTATTTTCTAACGCCAGAAGACCTGGAACTAAAGCAACATTTGTCCGTTCTGTAACGTGGTCCCAATTTCCAGACACCTTATAGGAATCTGGGAAGACTTCAACTGTTGCTATCTGATTATATTGACTCACTAATCCTGGGATGTCGCATCTTGGTTTATCTGTGCCTGAGCCCTCCGTATCCAAGTTTGCTTCCAGCTCTTTAACACGTGCGTTAAGAGCTACTATTTGTTTTTCTAAACGAAGAATAACTGTTTCTTGACTAGGCCCCTCACCATCACCGTTGGCTACTTGGGATGCAAGAATCATTATTAGATCTTCTAGCTCAACTTCAGTTGGAGAAATATTGGGTACCAGATAGCGTTTAATTATATCTATAGTTTGTTTAGCTTCTTTGAGTTCTTTCTTCAGTTCTCTGATTTTTTTGCTTTGGGCCTTTGCTTGAACTTCCATGTCTGTCTCAAGTTTTTCAATTTTTAAATTGAGCTCTTGCACCTCCCTTTCCTTAATGTCAACTTTGTCTAAAGAACTATAATTAAAAAGCAGCAAAGCAAAAAGTATGATAATCAGTACTTCTGTTAAGGAGGTAAGCTGCACCTCCATTCCACTTTTCTCAATAGAATTCATCACTGCTATTTATTCACTAGATTAATGATATTTTGCAGTCTATAACTGACACTTGACTCTAGCCTCTCAGCATTTTTCATGTGTTCATCAATCTCTCGTTTTGCATCTTCTACTTTCTCTGTCAAACCTTCTACAATACTTCCAATAGAGGAGGAACCTGACTGAACATCACCTACATAACCAGAAAGGTCGTCTTGCAATTTATTTAATTCGTCAACTTTCAATTTGAATAGGGATATTTTCTCTGTGATTTCGGATACGACAGATAAAGACTCAGCTATCGCATTAACTTTGTTAGCTGAGCCTGAGATGGACCCATTGAAGGATTCTAAACTGGCGCCTACTTCAGCCACTTGTTTATTGATGTTGTTAAACTTATCTAATGGGAAGTCTAAATTGCTGAGATTAGAGATTACCAGCTGTAGGTTGTCAGAAACTTCTTCAGCCTTTTTTGTTGAGTCCTGGATTTGATTTAATTGGTCGGTTGATGATTGAATTAGTCTATCCGTGATCAACGTAATCTTGCTTGCTGTTTTAGCCATGTTGGCATAAATGTCATCGCCCGCATTGAGTTCAATTCCATCAAAATGACTGAGCATAACCCTTACAAACATTCCTATGACAGTAGTAGAAAGTGCAACACCCATTTGATTTATAATGACATCGAACTCAATATTATTAGTCGTAATCGCGAATACTAGTGTGACAAAAGTAAAGAGAAAACCCATGTAGTAAACGCTATCTGCAAATAGAACATTCGCAGTGCGAGTTTCCTTAACGGCATTCCAGGTAAACAAAATGTACAGAAACATTACAGCTATAGGGCTAGCTATCGCTAGCCATTTGGTATTTCCTTGAAACAAATATATGGCTAGACAACCAGCAAGAAAAAAGATCACAAATCTTAGCTGAACATATTTTTTCAACGCAGAGAGATCAGTTGCCTTGGTGACAGGTTTTTTCTTAGCACCCATGTCAATGATTGGTCTGTCACTTTTGGTATGGTCTTGGTCTTGGTCTTGGTCTTCTGCTTGGTCTCGGTCTTCTGCTTGATCTTGGTCTTCTGCTTGATCTTGGTCTTCTGCTTGATCTTGGTCTTCTGCTTGATCTTGGTCTTCTGCTTGATCTTTTCCATCATCCACAGAAGAACGTACTTCGTCATCTATAGCATTCAAAGACTCTTCTGCAGGACCATCTACTGAACCAATATCTACCACTGACTCACTTTCAGTCAGCTGTGTTGTGTCAGCATCCCTATTTATCTTCTTACGAGGCTTTCTTGCCATGTCAAAGTTTCCTTCCTTGTTAAAATAGGTTTCTTAAAACTTTATTTATGGAGAGGCTCGAGCGCTCATCGACTATATAAACCTTTGCTGCTCCACTAGCCTCCAACCTTGCCTGCCATCTAACTGCTTCGTCATAAGTCAGTTCTGCAACACCAGACTGATTCTCAAAGTACGCGCTACGATAAATAAGAAGGATGTGAAAATCTTCTAAATTAAATTCAAACTCTGGAAACGCTTCATTCCTGTATTCATAAAAGTCCGATAACATTACCAGTAACTTAGGCCCACTAGTTTCTTCTCTAGCTAATTTTATTGCCAGATCTAAGGTTCCAGAAATGTCTGTTCCTGGTGACTCATCCCTTTGCTGTATTGCAGAGAGGCAAATCGCTTCCAAGTATTCTCTAAAGGGTGATGGTTTTCTCCCTTTGCCTTCGACTAGGAATGCATTTGGATCTTCTTCAGATGAATTTCCAAATAGTCCCCTACTGATCCCCTTTGCCTGACAATCTACTCTTTCAATACTGCTCAAATCAGAGATAGCAAGTGATTTAAATGATATGTCTTTTGGCATACGCAACGCAGCTTTAGAAATTACATCAAATGCAAATTTATATACTTTGTCTAAATCTCCATCATTTCTATTGGCAACATAACTACCTGAGTAGTCTATTGCCAAAGTGATTGAAGATTGCACTTCAGCCCGAGATGACATTGACATTAGTACCATTGCTATTAAAAAAATTGTCTTTCTCATATTTATTTCCAGTGAAAAAACGTTGGATAAAACTTTGCCCAGGGATACCCACAACTTTTTACGATGTAGGAAAAAAATTGAAGTACCTTTTGAACGGATGAGGTTATAGCCCCAGCTATCTGAATGAATAGAACAAGCGCATGATAATACAACATGACAATAGCGATTCTAATGCTGTAGATACTCCGGATCATGCTGTGCCCCATCAAAAACAGAACCAAACCTAAAACAATTACTCCAAGTAAGTGTGGATAAACATTAGAATCTCCCCAGTGAAGCCAAACAATCCAAACAAAAATTAATACAGGCACCAATGGAGCCATCCACTTTATGAGAGTTTGCAACTCAGTGCTCCTGATCTGGTAGCGGCCATTAATTAGCACCAAGGTGGCGTTTTGAAGAGCGAGGTACCCTGTAATACTAATCAATAATCCAATCAATATACTGGCTACAAGTTCTAGCAGATAGGATGTTTGAGAACCGTCCAAAATACTGACATTATTTTGAATAAAGTACTGCGCAACTGCTCCAAACCCAATCACACAAAATAGCCAAACAAATCCCACCATGAAATCTTGCCCCAAAAACGCGTTTTGCTCCCTCAGTGGCAATGCATGTGTTCTTTCAAACGCTTCACTTGTGGACTCAGGAGTAGATTCTGCACAATCTTTAACTTCTGACACAACCGAACCGATAGAGGTATCGAGCTGTTTAAGCAAATCGCACACTTCATCAGATTGGATGTTAGATACGACTTCGTTTGAATCCTCAATGTTAGTATGTATTTCTGAGCTGGTGACTTTAAGAGATTTTAGGTTTTCTTGTATACGCTCAACTAGGCTGCTCAAATCATTTAACTTTTTATCTGAATCATCCAATGACTTCTTTAAATTACTTAGTGCATCAGTGTGCATGACTTTCATATACGCTGTAGTGCCCTGGTGGCCAAATATGAACAAAGACATTACGATTATTGGTCCAAAGATTGACATCCATCCAGCGATAAAAAATTCAATAGAACTGTATCCAAAGTAAGAGTCAACTAAGTTCTCGCCAAGACTACTATAAACACTTAGCTGTAAGTATATGAAAAATTCTACGAATATCAGCATTGCCAAAACTACCCAGGCAAATATTCGAATGACAGAAGTCACAGTAGACTTTTTTTCTTGATGGTACTCAACACTAGCAAAATAAACACCTATGCCCACTTCAATGGCAGTAAACATAAAAGCAACAACGTGAGACAGTTGGATAGGAACACCCCATCCAAACAAGAAGTCATTAACTGGCCCCAGTAAATCACTAAAAAACGTGCTTAGTAGGTATGTATTTAGAAAGATGACAAATATAAGTAAAGGAATAAAAATGACTAATGAGGATGTTCCCTCCTTTCTTCGATCATAATCAGCCTCTGACATATCTAGCTCTGGCACAGTTGTACTCGCATGCAAATCAATCATACCTTCAAGTGCAGCGATTTGATTGGTAAGCTCTTCAACTTTTTCCGCACCATAAGGGCTGTTTGTTTCTGTTAGGGAGCTGTCTTTCTTATTAGCTCTCAAAAACTGCCCTATAGATAATTGGGATTCTTCTAAAGATGATTTCAATGCATTAAACTGCTCAAGTCCAAGAGTATGAACAATGGAAGCGCTTATACTTGAAGTTGGGACAGTCTCTTTTAAGTAATAACTTACCACGACTTTATACTTTCGTTTGATGCGCCGAATCAAGGATTGGAGTCTTTTTTCAAATGAAGTGTCGGAAAAATCGTAAAGCACTAGACCAGGTAGATAAGTGCACAAAACAGCACAAAGCAATGTCACAGGCACAAGAACCGCAAGGATCAATAGAAAACCAAGAGACACCATTAACACATATTGTGCAACGGGTATTAAATCCTGAAATATAGCTGGTAATTCAGCATCCATTTTTGCTACTCCAATATTCTGCCCATAAGCAGTTCCTAATAGATTGTGATAATAGCACCTAAAAACCTAGAATTGTTCCTAGACCCTGAAATAGGTTAAGAAATAATGCGAGCCTTTTAATTCACTCAGAATGCTTCTCTAAGCCCAAATAAATCAGCTTAGAGAATCGACAATTTTGTGGATATTACCCTGGGGCATATTAACGATTAACCTGCGGGTGGTTCCAGCGATTTTTTAGATATATTCCATTAATAATCCATATAATCGGGTTGAGGGACAAGACGGTTGCGATCAAAAAAGCATACTTGTTAAGCTTCAATATCAGGATCATTAAGAATACGTTAAGTGACAATAAAATTAACATCCACACGCCAATACCTCCAGTCCCAGCGAAACTGCCAATAATAGAAACACTTCCAAGGATTAATCCAAGCCAACCCCATGCTCTCCACCATTTGAACCCTATATCTGGGATTCCATTTTCAGCGTTATTTGATTCCATTTCTATGTCCTCTCACATTTAATTGAAAATAGCCTACACTTTTATATCCAAGAATTTTTCTTATTTTAAAATATCGTCATTTTTTTGATGCACTAAATCTGATACATCGAGATAAAATACATAGATGCCAATGTCTACCTTTGAACTTTTAGCTGATAAAGCATACGCATCAACCATCAAATCATTTTTATAAAATTCAGCCCCTCAATATCTATACTTTTTTATCTTCTATCAATTATCGTCAAACTATTTTTTTTGTGTATTGTCCAACTATTTGGAAAGGTTCTGTGGATCCAGTACTATTAACGGTTATTAATCATATACTTAAGCATTTTCTCTGAAGTGGAGGAATAGTTTCCTAATAACGAAACTATCTTATTATTAATAGTCTTTAACTGGGTCACTGTACACTCTGGACCATTTACCCTAATCCATTCCTCGCTGTTACCTGAAATTATTATCTTGTGTTTAGACGCCCATTCGATGGACGCTTTTTGTTCTAACTCTTTAGGGTCACAGCCAGAAACAACTTTCTGCCCCAAATTTTGTGCGCTTAGTGCTTCATTTACAATTTTTTCCAATCGTCTATTCTCTAGTAACACCTCAGCTAAACGTAACACTAGCTCATCATTTTCAATCTGTAACATTATCTCTCTGTCAGGTGCATGAGCATTTACTGGTCCAGTCAACACGAATACCAGAAACATGGCAGTAAGTTTTTTTATATCTATCAATTCAATTCTCCATCCCATCTTTTTAATTAGGCTCTCATGCTTACTAAAAATTAGCGGTCTTAAAAAAATTTTAGTTTCATAAGGTGGTTCAGCCTTCGACCACCTTAATCCCGCTGAAGGCCGATTTAACAAAGAATTCATCCTATCTGCTCTTTTTGTGAAAAGGACACTTGTCCCTGGAAGAATCAAGATCAGAAAAATAACCACCTACCAAATGCTTCGATAACGAAATCCGATATGACATTCCTTTATTTTCTTAAATAATCCAATCCAGCCTACATTCACTAAATTAAAATTGATATAAGAAAAATTCTGATTTTTGGGCCTGAAAATACATATCAATCAAGTTTCATAACCGTTTGTATCATTAAAGTACCAGCTAATAAAATATGGCCTGCGGGTAAGCTAAAAGGCACTTAATAGCGATCTTTCTCGAATCTGTGCAATGGCCTTTCAGAAAATTTCCTATATCTATAACAGTACGATATTAGTAGTATTTATAAAGCGTATGAAAAGGTCCTCGAGGACAAAACTATGAACAAAAAATTTCTAATATTCTTCTTATTAACAATTTTTATCCAAAACTACTCCATTGCAGGGAAACCTTACTGGGAATATCGAGATTGGAAAACAGAGCCCCTCAGTATTGATAATTATTTATATTCAACTAATGGTCAGGTGGTTAATGGCAATCAATTTGGTTTTTGGATTGATAAAAGTAATTGTTCACAGAGCGTTCTCTGGTTAACAATCTCAACCTATGAAGAAGGTCTGTCAGAACACAAAGGAGACAAGTTTTTCCTGACAATAAAAGTTGATGATAAAGAATCATTTATCATAGCTCCTTTGAAAGCAGTTTTTGAGTTCACTCCGACTATGCATATCGCATTGTTTTCAGATGTGGTTGCGTCTGACCAATTTATTCAAGATCTTAAAAAAGGTAATTCTGTCAGTTTTACAGTAAGCGAGCCAGAACAAAAAACTAACTTGTTTGATATCAAAACAGAAACATTTAGCTTGTCTGGCTTTTCGGCTCACCACTTAAAGGCTACTGAGGCCTGCAAAAAAGGCGATAAAGAGCTGGAAATACCTCCATCAACCAGTAAGGAGCAATTTCGGCAAAACAAATTGGCTGAATACCTAGACAATCTTTCCAGTGTTGAGGTTTCCGTGGAGAATATAATTTCAGATACGAATATATGTGATTCTTATTTTACAGCTGACAATATTGATGCTTTTAAAAAGTTGATAGATAAATACCCATTGCGCTTTGAAATAAAGGACCACTATTTTTTCAGCGGTGAGGGAAGTGATGGAGGGTCTCCATATCCTCGAATTCAAGTAAGTAATATTTGTAATTTTAATAAGCCATTGCCCGTAACTGAGATTTTAAAGACAGATCAACAAGTGTTCCAAATGCAAACTCGAGGTAATCTGCTATTTATAATGGCAAATTATGATAGTCGAGAATACATTTTGAAGGAGGAGGACGATTTTACATCCAAAGCAGTTTTTCAAATTATTGATATAGAGAATATCGAAAACATAAAAGTTCTTGGAGAAATTGTTTTTGAGGGGCTGGTTCCCAATTTTACTGTTGATAGCAAATATGCATATATTGAGAACTGGGAAAATCTCATGATACTGGATATTTCTAATCCGAAACAGATTGAAAAGCAAGCTTCTATACCACTAAGTTTTGATAAATTTGGTAGTGATAGTGTTGCTGTGAATGATAGTCATATATTTGTGACAGGAAATAATGTACTAAAAATTATAGATAACAAATCAGCCAGGGTAACACAAGAACTGAAATTTGATTTCAGAACGGGTGATATTGTAGTGAAGAATAATTATATTTATATTCTTGGATGGAGAAATGGTTGGAACAACTCCAAAATTGCTTTTTTAGAATTCAGCGAAGGTCGGGCTAAATTACGCTCTATTTTTGAAAGCAAAGAGAGAATGTCTAGCTTTAAATTATTTGATGAGTATTTAGTTGGGAAGCAAGGCAAGGGAATTTTTCAAATAACAGGGTCCGGTGGTTTAAAAGAGATGTAGCGTGATCTATAAACATTAAGGCTTTTTCACTCAGAATTACTTCAATGATCGGTTTGTACGAAGAAATTGATAAATTTTTAAAAGTAAGTTTGTGGGAACTTAAAGGAACAGTCATTCTTGGATTTAGAAGGCTCCAAATTATATTGTGCTGTCCAATTTGTGTATCTGATACCACATTGACCAACTTATGGCGCACTCATAATTGTTAGCCTGATCAAACGTTGAGTTGATACTCAAACGCTGGTGATGGGTCTAGGATTGACCATACGCTTGCTGTTAAAAATGTCACTGAACAATGACTAACTTGCTAATATGATGGTAGGACTTAGGAAACTCTCACAGATAATTAGTGAAGAGAAGAAAATTTAACAAAGACCAAAGAGAATTGCATTGATGATAAAGCGTTTTGTCATACATAATATAAAAAGTATCAGTTATTATGCGCCCCATCTGATACTCATTGCTATGTTTGCAGCTTGGCCAGTAAATGCATCTACTGGATTTAAGAACAAACCAGACTCGTTGATATGTAGCTTTGCAACTGCAACTAAGAATGGTGTAAAAGTTTGGTCGACATATCAAAAGATATATGTGAAAGAGGCTAAAGAACGAGGCCTTTCTTGTGGTGTTGGGTCCAAAAGTAACACCTCCTTAACTATAGCCCCGTTGGTCGAAACTATAGCCCCGTTAGTCGAACTGTTCGAAACTATTACATCCATTCCACTACCGTCGCTATTGAAACCAACAATTGTTGGTGATGATGATTTAGTTTGCCAGCGAGGATCGCGTTTAATTAATGGGAAACGCTTATGGGATGAAAGGCCAAAGTGGATTAAGTATTCGGTTGAAGCTAAGAAGCGGGGCTTGTCCTGCGGTGTTGGGACTACTAGTTCAACACCAATTAAAGAAACTACTGTTGTCTCTGATTTAAGTGATGATGCCCTGTGTCGCCTAGCAGTCACTACCCTAAACTCTGGACAAAAAACATGGAGAAGCTTTACTAGCTTCCATGTAATTCAGGCCAAAAAAAGAGGCCTTTCTTGTGGTGTTGGGTCCAGTAGTTCAACACCAATTAAAACTTCTACGGCGCCCGTATGCAGTTTGAGCTACATGAGTGCATGTGACTATGAAGATATATGTAATCGGGCAACTCAGCATGCAACACCAAAATGGCGCAAAAAGAATGATACGTTGTACCAATATGTGATTGAAGCTAAAAAAAGAGGACTTTCTTGTGGTGTTGGGTCTAATAGCTCATCAATCAAAACCTCATCAGAGTGTTCATCGAGCACTCTTAAAATTTGTTCCAATGATTTAGTATGCAAGCGCGGAACAATCCAGATTAATGGAACACGAATATGGGATGAAAGGTCTACGTGGATTAAGTATTCGGTTGAAGCTAAAAAGCGGGGGTTGTCCTGCGGTGTTGCCTCCACTAGTTCAACGACCAAAATCTCCTCAGCTTGCCCCAAAAACGTACGCGCTTGTTCAAATGATTTTGTATGCAAACGTGGAACTTTTTTAATAGGTGGAAAAATAGCATGGCATAAAAATGACCATAGTTTTTACAGGTATTATTCAGTTGAAGCTAAGAGACGAGGTCTTTCTTGTAGTGTTGGAACTAGTAGTTCAGCGGCCTGGCCTTCATCAGTTTGTTCAATAAAGAATCTTAATTCGTGTACCAATGCTCTTTTATGCCAGCGAGGATCTCGTTTATTTAATGGGAAACGCTTATGGGATGAAAGGCCAAAGTGGATTAAGTATTCGGCTGAAGCTAAAAAGCGGGGTTTGTCTTGCGGTGTTGCCTCCACTAGTTCAACAACTAACTTAAATTACTCAAATAATGAAATATGTGAACGAGCCTCTTATGGTGTTGAAAGAAAATGGCTAACAACTAGCTCTGTTTTTTATAAATATGTGGTTGAAGCTAAGAGACGAGGTCTTTCTTGTGGTGTTGGGTCTAATAGCTCATCAATCAAAACCTCATCAGAGTGTTCATTGAACAACCTTAATGTCTGCTCTGATACTCTAGTATGTGCCAACGCATCTATCAAGATTAATGGGGCAAGAAAATGGGAAGAGAGGCCTCTCTATTTTAAATATGTAGTTGAAGCTAAAAAAAGAGGGCTTTCTTGTGGTCTTGGGTCTAATAGCTCATCAATCAAAACCTCATCAGAGTGTTCATCGAGCACTCTTAAAATTTGTTCCAATGATTTAGTATGCAAGCGCGGAACAATCCAGATTAATGGAACACGAATATGGGATGAAAGGTCTAAGTGGATCAAGTATTCAGTTGAAGCGAAGAAACGTAATCTCTCATGTGGGGTAAGATCTAGTAACTTAACGACTAAATTAAATTACACAGATAACTATATATGTGACCGAGCTGCACCACCTTCTAACTCTGGAATAAGAAAATGGTTAACAAGTGGCTTTATTGATTATAAATATGTAGTTATTGCCAGAAAACGAAACCTTTCTTGTGGGGTAGCATTAATTAGTTCTACAACAATAACCTCCTCAAATAATGATATATGTGTTTCAGCAACCCAAGGTGTTGGGGCTGAAAAGAGATGGAGAAAAGTGTCTTCAGCGTTTTATCAGAACGTAGTTGAAGCTAAAAAACGAGGCCTTAATTGCGGAATTAGATCAATTAGCTCATCCCAAGTTGCGAGGACTTCTGATTTGCCTGATTGTCCAAGCAGCAAGAATGCTTATAGGCATAACTGCTTTGGCACTTTCACCTATTTTAATGGAGATAAATACATCGGTGAGTTTAAGGATAATACTAGGAGTGGACAAGGCACTTACACCTATGGCCCAGAAGATAAGTGGTCTGGAGACGAATACATCGGTGAGTGGTTGAACGGGGAAAAAGATGGGCAAGGCATCTACACTTATGCAAATGGTAAAGTATTAAAAGGAACTTGGAATGTTAACGTGTTCCAGTATACGAAGACACCCCCCAAAGCAAAGACTATCGCAAAGACGGCCGCCAATATACAAACATGTTCCACAGACGTGGATAAGTGTAACAAAGCTCAACTTTGTGGAAGGGCTTCTTATTTTACGGGTAGTCAACACCTTTGGGACAAGAGCAAATCTTCTAAGGTATATGTACTTGAAGCTAAAAAACGAGGCCTTTCTTGTGGGGTCGTGCTGACTAGGTCAAAAACTAAAACCTCATCAACTTGCTCTGTAAAAAATCTTGAAGTTTGTTCCAATAAGTTATTGTGCTCTCGAGGATCCCGAACGGTTAATGGGGAGCGCTTATGGGATGAAAGGCTAAAGTGGATTAAGTATTCGGCTGAAGCTAAAAAGCGAAATCTCACATGTGGGGTTAAAGTCATTAGCTCGACTGCAAAAGTTGTATCACCGTGTTCAATAAACAACACTGAAGCCTGTAATAATAATTATGTATGCCAGTTTGCGACCATTGGTAATGCTGGGAAAAAAGCATGGCACATAAGCAATCATTCGTTGTATCAGTATGTGAATGAGGCTAAGAAACGAGGTCTCACATGTGGGGTTAAAGTCATTAGCTCAACTGCAAAAGTTGTATCACCATGCTCAATAACAAACACTAAGGCCTGTAACGATAATTATGTATGCCAGTTTGCGACTAGTGGTAATGCTGGGAAAAAAGCATGGTACAAAAAAGATCAGTCACTGTATCGGTACGTGACCGAGGCTAAGAAACGAGGTCTCACATGCGGGGTTAAAGCAATTAGCTCTAAAACTAAAACTAACTCTGCTTGCTCAAAAACAAACACTAAAACCTGTACAGATTATTTGTTATGCCGGTTTTCTACCATTACCGACGCTGGGAAACAAGTATGGTTCGAAAGTGATCACATCATGTATCCTTATGTGATTGAAGCGAAGAAACGAAACCTTTCTTGTGGGATTAAATCTAGTGGTTAAAATATACACAGAAAGATCTATACATGGACGGGGGTCAGCCTATAGCAACTGCGACTTCAGCATTTAAGTTCAAACTCAAAATAGAAGACGGATGGGATTTTTTTAACTCCAGCCAATCTCCTTTTGCACTAGCCACATCTTATATTCTTTTTGAGGTAAATCCATAGATTGCAGCACCGACCATCAATTCAATAAATGAAACAACAGCCCACCCGAAAGTAAACTTACTCCAAGTAAAAATAACGGCAACTACTACAATTACTGTGCCTAACGACCTTATTCCTTCTGAGTTGTATCCATGGCCAAGAGCACCCGCCACATAACCTAATACAACATTGATGATAGCGTAAGTAAAATTAAACATATTTATCCTTTTTTTTAATTCGCCACTGAACTACGGGGCAATCAAAATCACCTTTATTTTGCCTATTCACTCAACACTAAATATAAAATTACAGCTATTCCTTGGTTTTATATAGCATTGATGTCAATAGAACTAACATTATCCAAATAGCTGGATACATTGTAATAAAACCATGCATCGAAGGTTCGTATGAACCAAATACGAATTTGGCTAGAACTATAAATGATTGAAAAGTCAGCAGGATAACAAGGCCAACATTTAGAAAAGGTATTGCAAATAACGGAAGTATAATTATATACCCCCAGAAACTTTCTAGTACTGGAAACCAGAGATCTAAGTATATTCCCAATGCATAATAAAGAGTGTCAGGTAAAAAAATCGCATACAAGAAGCTCAATAACCAAAATGGCAACACTAAAAAACTAGGCATTAAAGCCAAAAATTTATTCATTGAAAAACCTCTATTTAAATAATGATTAGGAAGCACTATCTTTAAAAGTCCTAAGGAAAATTAACATACAGATATGAGCCAGTCTGTAGGAAAAATTCTGAATTTAAAGATGGTTTGAAACCACATTAGCCTTTTTTACGAGAGCGATTATTATTTCTGAATTTGACAGTATTAATTCGTCGCCTAACCCACACTGGTCTGGCAACCCTTTCATCTCTTCTGCGGTTTGATCCACAATTTGTTCAAAAATTGCTGATGTATGAGTCACGCAAGCACTCTCACTTCTAAAATCAAACTTATGAAAAAAATCACCTAACTCTTGTCAAGGAAGCTTTCTAGTAAAGGGCTTTGGAGCAAGAATCTGATTGTGCCAAATCATCTGTTGCTCACTCATTTCACGCTCGGGATATTCATAAGCGTCATTCCCAACTTTAACTATGATGCCATCGGCTAATGCCCACTCTATCAACTGTGAATCGTCTGCTTGGAACAGGTATTTGGACGCGTTATTGCGACAGAATTGGTCAGATGTGAATGTTTCTCTCATAAAATTTATCCTTTCATTAAATTTTTAAAGGCTCATCAAACAGGCGAGCAAATAAATACTGTTTATTGTACTGTCCTTAGTTGCCCAAATTGAGTGCCTTTTTAGCAATAGCAAAATAAAACAGCGCCTGTCAAGACCATCATTTAACTTTATTTTTATGACCCTTGTGGTTGATAATTAAATTTTGATATGAGTAAAAGCACAGCAGATTAACCAGTATAAACACACCTAAAGTCATGCCCACATAGTCATTTTTCAGCTTTTTCAAGTTAAGTGAACTGTGTCACTTTATTCTTTTTACAAGGCGATTAACGGAGTCTATTGTTATAATCTATATCTTCTTCCAAAAACCAACAACACCAGGAATATTGGCAGCATCATCGCCCAATATTTCTAAAACACTATTGCGAAAATTATCAGCCTCTTCATCACCTACGAGCAGTTTCAGACATTCAATGATCCGCCCAATACGCTTTTGATTGTGGTCTTTTGGCTGTGTCCAATAGCGGTTGCGTTCCAAGAAACCTAAAAACCAATGTGCTGATTTAACTAAGTTCTTTTTTGCTCGCACCGAAGCCCGAATATCATCAATTTCACCCGGTTCTAAAACAGGTGCTAATAGACTGTGCACACTGGGTGTGCGCAAAGGAAAGACCCACTGCAATGTGTCATGGTCGTACTCAATTTCCTTATCTGTCATAGCCCAAAGATCAGCTAAGGTAAGATCTTCTGGACCTTCTATTTTGCCTTCAAGAAACCAAACCATCATAAAAATTTCTCCACTTATCAAATGAGTTAATCACACCCTGTTTACAAGCCACAAATCAGGAGTCTCCTTGTGTCACTTTAATGTTTTAAATCTGACTTATTTATAAATTGTCAGTTGGCGTGTACTAATGTTGCAGAATAATATTCTGCCTCAGCAAGCAAGCGATTGATTGTTTTTTTGTTTGTATACGAAGCATAAAAATGAAACCCCAGCGGAATACCATTTATAAGTATGAAACTCATAACTCCAGCTACTGGAACATCATAATCTCCAGCATTTACCCTCATAATCATGCCTTTATGAACAGCATCAGTAATTGACATCACTCCTAAATCTACTTGTCCAGTAATGGCCACAGCATTTTTATCATCAAAATATTTTTTATTGGCTTCACCTATACTTTTTTTTGCCAATTTAGTAATTTGCTCAATGTCAAATTCATACCCTGCCATGAATTGCTTATATTTCTCCGGATCATAATTAGGATAAGCTCGCTCGGTCGCCTCTTCACCTGATAAAATTCCGTTAACTATTACCCATTTTTCAAGCTGCCCCGTAAATACTCCAGATTGAATTTTTTGTTTATCCTTACATCCAATCCACATCGCCAAAACTTTATTGCGTGCCTTTAATTGTGTGAGAGTTTGCCATTCAAGTACTTTATCTTCTGATGATGTACCACCTAAAATGCAATAATCATCTGGATGGGGAAGGTTTAATAAGGCATCATCAAAACTTGCACTAATCTGCTCTTTAGCTTTGCCCTCTGTCGGGATGATCGTTATTAAAAAACATAGGAGTGCGAGTGTGGGTAACTTAGAAATGTGATTTGTCATTTTGATCCTTTATGCTATTTAATTGTTTAAATTAAACTTGCCGGAGAATTATGAAAAATCTGGCAGGAACTTCACAAACTTTATACCCAGACCCACAAAAATGACACTTATACAAAATAGAAGCCAGTAACACAACATTATAGGAATTAGTCTAGAAAATTTTGGCGCATAGAGTATCTGTCATAATTCCAGCAGATCTATCACTAGCTAATAAGCGCAAAAGCAGCAAAACCATATATAGCCAGACCCACAACACTTCCAGCCAAAACTGCTACGAAACGGCCTAATTTTTGTTTAGTCTTGTCATAAATAAACCAGCCAACAGCAATAGCACCGACTCCTAGCAATCCTATGAATCTTCCTGCAGCCATAGCAGCTATTGCTGCCAAAACACCTATCGCTTTATCAGCTAATGTTGATTTATTTTGCTCTTCGCCGTCTTTGGAAGGTTTTAGGTCAGTCATATTATTGTTCTTCCTAAGGCTACTTGCCCACCTATTAAAATTAAAGAAGACACGTTATTGTTTATACTATAGGTGAGTTTACACGAGGCGTGCTAAGAAAATTTCCTAATTTAATGTTTTTGTGTTTATACAAATCATTCATCTTGATGTCAGCACTGCAGCTACTGGCCCAGGAACCAGTCCGGTAACTGCCTCTATCCTTAATTACTGTCTTTACCCAGTCCACACCCACTCTAACATCGATTAAGCACCTTACAGCCATACTCTAAGCTACGTTCGTTCATCCACCGCTCCAATACTACCAATGCTCATTAGCTCTACTTAGAAATTGCTGCAGGGCTTAAATCAGAATTCTTCCTATATCAATTAAAACATAATATTAGTAGTGTTGATGGAAACTGCAAAGTATCAACAGAGAAAGTATTGTTTTAGAGGAAGACGAGAAAATGAAAATATTATTGATTTCAAGTTTAGTATGTTTTTTTGCAATCATTTCCCAACCAGTTTTATCCTCTGAGCGTGTGTTCAAAGATCTGCTCTTTGTTGATGGTGCGGACAATTATCAGTCAGTAGCAATTGCTCACGGTTTATCAAATATCATAAGAGATAATTTGGTTTTTTATCTTAGAGAAAGTCATTTTCACTTTGGCAAACCCTGTTCTCAAAATGAATCAAATTGTAGGCAGAACCTCGAGTTCAATGTTGGTTTCAAAACTACTAGTGTAGATTTGAACACTGACGGTGTTGACGAAGTTTTTGTCTATTACGAAGGACCTGCTTCTTGTGGAAGTGGCGGTTGCACCACATATATTTTGTCTGGGGAGGGGAGAAACTGGGCAATTATTGGCAATTTTTTTCAGGTCCTAATGCCTCAATTTTAGAGAAAAACACTAATAGTTATATGAGTGTCAAATATGGTGGTCCGGCACAAGTTCACATTTGTGATTTTAATGGAGTGGGATATGACTGCTAACTGAATTTACATTCATTTTTATTAAGACATCCATAGGTAACTGGAAGAACGATAAGAGAGAAGGTGTTTTTATTGGATACAATGAAGACGGAACTGTTCAGAAAACATTAACAGGAACATACAAAAACGGCATGAAGATTAGTGATTGAGTAAGAATCCTCAAACACACCTCTCTCCCTAAAAAGCACAGGACATGTCTATCGGTTGCTTGAACAGTAGCGATACACACCGCTAATAAAATAATTATAGAAGTCACTTTAGGGCAATGACTCAGTAACTATAAGTGATAATAAACTTGAGCTATCTGTTTGGGTTCAAGGAATCTAAGTTAGCATTAAAGCAAAAGGAACCCTGCGAATGGCCAGCATACGAAATCTATTATTATTATTTACTCTCATAAGCCTCCCCTTTTTAGCCCACGCCTCTGAGGGTCAATCTAAAACCATTTCAACACAGGCGAGTGAATGTGGTGCTCTGTATATGATATTGACATCAATTCCTCCTGATATTTTGCCAGGTGTTGGGAAAGCATTTACAGATCTTGGCCAGACAATGAGTTTTATTCACGGGGTAAATTTGACACGTTCTACTGGTTCACCTGCATCCAATGGAGATATATCAAATGCCAAAAGTATTAACATGGATGAACTTGGTTACGCTTTCGATGTGGACCCAGATAGCGTCTATGACTTGTATTACAAATGTGATCAGTGGCGGATTGAAATAGCAAAACTATATCAGTCACAAAATCCTACGTCAGAAAATCAAATGAAAGACCTTATTAATTCAGTTTTAACGCGCCCTGCCGGCTTTACAAGAGATGTAGAAAAAGAACAAAGAGCAATGTCCTTAATAAATATGGCATTCGATTATTGGACTAAGTCTGACCGAATGACTCCTTTGAAATTGAAAAAGATGTTAGAAAATTAAGTATCAGGTGATTAAGTTCTTATCTGCACACTGGGTGGTCTAATGACTAATTATATGTTTGCAGTTAGCTTCGTAAGGTGTCAGGAGAATTCTAAGTGTTACAAGCACCCTATATCAATTAAGTTCTCATGCATTTGATGAGTGCAAAAAGTGATCGTTCAGATCAATGAAATCTACAAAGAAACTTTGGTGAGCTAGCAGCTTTTAATAACTCTAGGGGGTAATGATTATTTAACTATAAAAGGAGGCATAAACAAATACCGATCAATCATTTGCAACAATAAAGTTGTGTTAAATACTTTTAATAATTGAGGAACAGGTATGCAGTTAGATCAAGCTCGGGGAATGCTAGTTGGACTTGCTGTAGGTGATGCACTAGGTGCGCCATTGGAATTTACAGAAGCTAGGGAACCTGAATACTACCTCACTGAAATGGTTGGCGGTGGTGCTCACTCTACTGCAATAGGCGAATGGACAGACGATACGAGCATGGCATTGGCTATCGCAGAGTCCTATCAAAGTAAATCTGAATTCCAAGCTGGTCGTATCCAACGCTCTTTCAATGCTTGGCTACGCGATGGTGCTTTTACCTGGCGTGGTAAGTGCTTTGATATTGGCCACACCACTCTTTCAGCATTGAACACTGCTGAAAAGCAGGGTTACTACAACCCTTATGCTGGCAGTATGAATAAATATGGCAAAGGCAATGGGGCTCTAATGCGCATGGCACCTGTGATTATTGCTAACCATCAACACAGGGATAAATGCATTACAGAGGCGATACAACAAACGTTACTGACTCATGGCTCAAATACCTGTGTTGATTATAGCGTTGCCTTTGCATCAGACTTGTTTGCCTGCGGCGAGTCTAATGACTA
>ENA-ORXF01000612-ORXF01000612.1-marine-metagenome-genome-assembly--contig:-NODE-612-length-25003-cov-4.960042_pt1 | contig 25003 bp, 19 predicted proteins | sample MGYA00237864_ERZ511476 | MGnify/ENA primary metagenome ERZ511476 (study PRJEB26306, sample SAMN06343908) | marine metagenome | isolation source: coastal waters | place: Atlantic Ocean: West Antarctic...
TTTTGCGGAGCAAACACGTTTCAGGACCAAGTGCTTTTGCGGAGCAAACACGTTTCAGGACCAAGTGCTTTTGCGGAGCAAACACGTTTCAGGACCAAGTGCTTTTGCGGATCCCACACGAAAGCTGGCAATGCTGACTTCTCGCCGGCCTCGGAAGAGGCGTGGCGTGAACATTTATCGCCCGGGGGGCGGGAGCAAGAATCCGACCCGCACCACGGTGGTGGTGCGGAACCGCCGCCCGAAATCCGCCGTGCGCACGTCTGGTCGTGTGTGTCCGGTAAAAATTGGTGCCTCGAAGAACGTGCTGTTGTCGACGGTCGCCACTGTCCGCTCGGAGCACGGTCATCGCAGCCTCGTGGCTAGGCTGACGCTGAATCCCGGCGACCAAGTCCGCTGGAAGGAGCGCGTCATTATTCTCGACGACCCAAACAACGACGAAGCCGAGAAGTACCCGACAATGACGAGAGGGCACAAGATGGACATCCGCAAAATGTTGCACGAGGTCGAGCAGCTGAGCGACGGCAAGGACATCGTGAACGCGCTGCGGCGGTTGCAGGGTGGACACACCCGCACCCAGCCGCCTCACGCCCCCCTGTCCACCCTTGATGTCTACCAGAAAATGCAGATCAACGGATTCAACTGGAAAAACCAGCGCACGTACATCCCGTGTAGCACAGAGAAGGCCGGTATCTGCTATTCCGACCACGAGTGTGAGGATTACGCTATGCATCTGCAGGGGGTCTGCGTTGCGGATGACAAAAGCACACACTTCGGATACGTCGATTTGTCCATGACGATCCTCAAGCAGGTCAAGGCGGGCGGCCTTTTGACATGGAATTACAACCAGAGTTTGCTGCGCCGCAAGGACAAGGACGAAACAAACACGGTGCTGGGCTTCACCTGCCAGTGCCAGCACTGCTCGCGAGTGCCCCGTGGACAGTTTTGAGAGGGAGAGAGGGAACGGACACAAAAATTGAACTACTTGAGAAGCGCCTGGGAAACGGCTCACAAGAAAAGCAGAATAATAAAAACAACCATCACAGACCAATGTGTGTGTGAGTTCCTATGCATATGAGTAATCTCTTCAACGGTGGTAGAAGACTACTGTTGTTGTGGTTGTTGTTTACTTGGTGTTTATTCTCAATACATCTGACGGAGATGAGCATTATGGATCTGACACTCGCGTAGTTCCCATTTTACTTTCGCGAGAGACTCTTTCACACTGCCCATCTCCTTGAGCATCTTACAGAGATGAGCATTTTGGTCCTGACACTTTCGTAGTTCCTCCTTTGCATTTTGCTCGTCCTCTGTCAACTCGGACAGGCTGTCACTCATAGAGTTCACGAAAAGTAGGTTGTACTTGGCGTTGCGTTCGAGAAATATTTTCGCCTCTTCGAGCTCACGATTTTTTAGATCCAGTTTCTCAAACCTACCATTGAATTCCTGCATGAGACGCTTGTCATTTTCAGTACATGCGACTAGCTTAGCGTTATGTGTGACCAGCTTATCGTTATCTGCGACCAGCTTATCGTTGGTGGTCTCGAGAGATTTGATGCGTGCGTCCATCCTTTGCACTTTGTCATTTAATGAACCGTGCGGTTGGATTGGTACGGTCGTCATATCAAAAAAACGAGACATTGTTTCGTAGTTCCTCCTTCACAAATTTGTTTGCGGTGACACAGACTCTTAAATAATGCTACTGCTCGTGTTGGTCTTGCTTCTGACGGGACTCGAACCCGCAATCTCCACCTCATAAGAGTGGCGCTTTAACCATTAAGCTACAGGAGCGGTGGTGTGTGTGTGGCAGTCATGGGGAGCATATTATAAATCACTGAAGAGGGCGGGCAACAGACCTTGCTCGGGTACGAGTTGACGATGCGCACGTCGCGCTCGCCCTCAGGGCCGCAGAGCACGATCTCCTCCATGTTCTGCCGGCGCACGCGGAAGTTGTGTTTCCTGAGGTCCTGCTGGCAGATCTCGTAGAAGAACTTGACGACGCCACGCAGTAGCTTCTGCGAGATGCGCTTGCACGTGCTGTAGATGCTGAGCTCGACTGCAGGCGCCGCGTAGAGCATCGCCGCCGCAAACATCGACACGCTGATGGTCTTGCCGAATCTCCGCGGCGTGCTGATGAGGACCTCCTGCGCAAGGTGTTCCCAGGAATTTTCCTGCAGCACCTTCTGGTGCATTTTCGCAAACGAACCGGGGGGTTCTAGTTTCCAGAAAGTGCGTGTGCATGCCTTGAGGAAGTCTTCGTGGAACTGCCGCTGGTGGAAACTGCGGTTCCAGCCGCAGGTGTCCAAGTGTGCGAGCGCCGCCCGACATTCGCGCATGCGCTGCATGGGAGTCTTTGTCTGGGTACTCACCCTCTGTTTGTCGAGGAACAGTGTCAGTCGACTCGCCAGAGCAGACTTGGTGTGCCGCGTTGTGTCCGCTGCCACAACACGGGTCAGACTCTTCAGGAGGGCATCCACGGTGTCTGTGCATACTGTACTGGGGCGCACCTCCAAGGGCATTACACGCACGAGAACAAGACGGAAATACTTTTATGAGTTTGTGTGTGAAGAACGGAGATGCGTCGTCAGGATACACAGCTTTATATGTACTCAGAACTCGAAAGGGCTTATAGTGTATTTGTTACACGCCTCCTCTTACAATCGCCAGAACACTCGACTTCACACGGCAACGACCTCGGCGTGACATTGACGCATGCGTCGAGTTGTCTTAAAGCGGGCACGACGGGACCTTGCACCTGGTTCCACGAAGCCATTCGAAGAGCTTCAGCCAGCACATGCTGTCTATCCGAATCAGACAGCATCATTCTCTTGTAGTCGACAAGCATAAATACCAACACCCACATCAAATGTGTTTGTAGTTGGAGAGTGAGTAGCAGACAACACGGAAGACTGAAGGTGGAGAGGAGAATCAGTTGTTGTGTTGTGTTTATTTTTTTGTTTTCTTCTACGTTTGATATTTGAGGCCATAAGACGCAAGGGATATAGTTTCTTGGAGTGATCTCCCTGTGACCTTTTCACTTACAGGATCTACACTTTCATAATAATGATTGGGATACTTATAGATTTTTTCCCTCGGATCGAGAAGTCTTACTCGATGACAACCAGTCGCGATTGCTAGTTGGTTGTTGTTCAGACCCGTGCATTCGCCAATGTTTGTTGGTATGACCAGTTGCAAAAACAGACCTAGTGTCGATTTGCTTTCCACCTGTTGCTGTATGACTTTTCCTTGTTTGACGGCAAACCCGCCAATGTGAGGTCCGTGTATTCGCATCTTTTCGTGGTACATTTGACGAGCGCAGACAATCAAGAATATTTGCGTATAATTGCAATAATTCAGGAGCAAATTGCTCCCCCATTTCGTTATGAACTTAGATGACCACGTGGGGAAAAGCAGCAAGAACTTTTGGCTCCTGTCGGGTATGTCTGAAACCTTGTGACGGTTCAACCACTTCAGGTCAGCTTGCAGACAGTAAGCCAATACACATTCCAAGAACATCACACCCCAAAACGAAAAAGCAAAATAGTACCCCAATGACGTCCCTGTTTTCCACGCGCACTTCAAAAAATTCTCATCCTTCTTGGATTTATGATTATACCGATGAGGCCAGAACCACAAACAAAGCTGTTTGCACATGTTCGGATCCAACGCACAGAATACAAACTTACTTTCCCTGAAACACATATTGACTTTTGTCTCTTGTGTCTGAATGTCAATCATACTACATAAATTCACCTGAGTGTACGGCCACGATTTGCGCAAGGAGTTGTAGGGTAACATCAAGTACATAAAATGCACGGCGATGTAACACATGTTCAAATAACGAACAAAACACAATTGACACCATTCGTACTCGTGCAAAGAAATCTGTGTCTTCTCATCTGTGATGGTCATAAATTTGTACAGTACCAAAATATACCCGACTATAAACGAAGATAGTAACAATGATTTGATCTTCCGAAATGCTGCGGTATGCTGAACCGGCATTATACAATGCTTCAACACCTTCCATATTTCTGTCTTACCTATTGCCTCCAACTTCTGGAAATCCATTAAGAAATCAATGGATACTGCACATACAGATACTATGAACATATATTCGTCCAATGCGTGTATCGCCAGACACAATTGTAAGATATCATAGACGCCTTTGGACAAAAGCCCTCCGAGCCATGCCAACCACGTCTCGTTGTGTAGTGACAAGAACATCATTTCGAATGTGGGGTACATATTCTTACTAGCTCCCGATTTAAAATCCGTCGCAGTTCGGTGTACATTCAATGTACGGCCAAATAATCGTAATAGCTTGTCTCTGTGCATATATTGGCATGGTATGTATACAAATACCCCAACAACTGCAATTGCCACATATAAAATGTCAACCACGTCAACTCCAGTTTGCGCAATGTTCTTCTTATACAGTAGTTGACCGACACAGAAGCAAACCCATACATCGAATACAAATTCCAGCCATGGTAATTGGTCTTCTGTGTTTTGTATACGGAATTTTGTATACGGAGAGTTTTCCGAGACCATTGGCAAGAAAGCCACCATACACAAAGCGAAATATATCCATTCAATACAGAAAAGTAAACTAGTGCACATCATTGAATTTTTCTGAATCCATATGTGTATCTTGTTGCCCTTGATTTTTTTCATAAAAACATGAGCGTCATGTAAGTTTTCATCTAAACTGTCCACACTCATATCATTCTTTCGTATACAGCTGCCCAAAGCTTTAACACATGCAAAACAAACCTTCACGACTCCCCCGCCCGGAACCAAAGTAAGCCACCAATCCAAAATGGCGACAAAGGGACCACAGAAACCTTTAAGTAACACACAGCAGATCCCCGCTATAGTTTTGAACGTATGGCATACGCATACAATGCCTGTAATAAACGATGGCAAAGCGATTAGCGTACTAATCGCTGAAAAATTAATTCCGAGGTCACTGTGTGTTAATATTTGATGTGAGACTTTAAGATGATTGGAACTTGTATCACGTAGTAGCTCTTGATCATACATAGAAAGTTCAACATTTAACTCGTCACGAACCTGTAATTTGTCTTTATGTTTGTGTATACGCAATATCCAACGGAGGGTCCCTTGAACAAGAAGACGCCAAGTAACGTCGTCTAGTTCCCATTCTAGGAGCGTCGCGTCATCCTCTCCACCATACAGCAATGTTGGAAGCGAGCACACTACAGCATATACTACCGCCATCAAAAATAATATGTTTGCATGTCCTTCGTCGTTGAATTTGACACTCGCTTCTATCACGCGTTTTATAAAATTATCGAGTGTATTTTTTGCTTTCACAGAAGCTTGGGAAAGACCATTGCCAACTTTTGACAATACCTCTTGAGTGCTTGACAATACCATTTGAGTGCCGCTTTTTAAAAAACCGCCTATTGACGCGAATGAAATAAAACCAACGATGCCTTCACCACCGCTATCTTCGCCTTTTTCATTTTTGTCAACTTTACCACTTTTAAAAAGTTGGCCCAATCCACCTCCACCTCCACAATCATCATTAGCATTAATTTGTTCATCAGCACCACTTGTGCTTGCAGGTTTTTTTTCGGGGGTAGCATTATTCGCACCGACATTTTTTTCTGCGGAAGCATTATTCGCACCGACAGTGGGTTGGCTAAGAGGACATTGTTTGTTCATAGGAAATACGTCAGTTTCTTCAACAGGTGTAAAACCAAGTTTGTCTATATCTACATCTTGATTATTAACTTGGTTTGCAGGTACGGCAGCATTAGGAACTTCATCCGGTGTCCAGAGTTTCTGGAGTCCACCACCCGGACGCGCCGAATCAGCTACGACAACACTTACGATTGACAAACACAGTAACAAGCCATAAAGCTTGCGCATCGAACAAGTTTGTTTGATGTTATGTAGACATTTCAGAAGTGTTGTTTTATATAAAAATATTTTCAAATTTTGGTGTTCTGGTCTGTGTATTTGGTTTCAACATATTCGATATTGTTGGTTGTTTGGAACCAAGATTTGTTATCATACTCTCTCTCTTGTAATATCTGTAGGAGATCAGATGACACATCAAGAGTTTGTAGTATATGTATGACAATATGCTTTTCATAATACTGGGCTTTGTCAGTTGATGGACAGTGTGTGTAAAAAGGGTTCTTGTGTGTTTCGTTTTTGAGCCACATCTCAATTCGATTGACCTTCTCTGTTAGATATTTAACCCTGTCATTGTTACCAAAATAACATTCTGACAAATTTACGGATGTTTGGGGAGTGTGCATGGTAATTGTCCCTGTTTCGCCTTTCAAATATTTGTTTCTTGACCGGAGATAATACGGGATAGTTTTATGCGGTTCTGTGGCCTCGTGGCTGCCGAAGAAGTCCAGGAGCGGCTGCCCCGACGTGCGAAGTGATTCCCTGGCACCAGCATACACAAAATTGTAGTGGGCATCTCTCTTTACGATACGATCACCATTTTTTGTTTTCATTTTCAATTTTTTCTGGTTATATTTCCCTGTTATGACGTGCATGATACCATTGAGAGCTGACGCGAATATGCTCTTGATGAGCAGTCTTTTCCACTGCCAGATACGTCTACAGTTGTCGGGAGACAACTCAATCTCCTTCTGATCCGCTGTGGGAGGAGAACCAAAATATTGCTCTCTCGCGTGTCTCCGTTTTTGTATAGCATTCACACATGTAATCATTTTAGGTGGCATAACGGTAAGACTGGTGCGATTCTTTTGTATGTCGTCTTGCAGCATCCACAAAAACATATTCTTCTCTTGTTTCGTTGTGGTTGTTTTGTGTCGAGGAAACATTTTCGTGTTGGGCACGTAATATATGTTGCAACTTTTGGTGCAGAATGCCCGTATTATAGACAGCGCTTCCGATATATCTGTTGTGTCAGCTTTGGTGCGATCTACAATTAATTTTATCTCCTTGATGTTATCGTGATCCCAACTTAAATTATACACGTCTTCAGATTCATGAATTTCGTCATCGGCATCATAAAATATTTCTAGTTCTGGAGTGTATGGCTCCCACGCTTTTGTTATTTTGTCGAGTAATTCACGAGCACGTATGAACTGCAGATCAATTTCTTGGTTGTTTCTGTTTGTTAGTTTACTCTTGATGTGTGTCCATTCCAGGTCGACATTATCTATGTCTTTTTTTGCCGAAGCCACTGAAGCAAATGATTGCGCGAAATATAATGTTAGCTTTGGCATTACAATTTCTTTGGTTGTTGCTGTTGAAACTCCTTGCTCTTGAATCATGTAGTTCTCTAGACTGCTTGACATATGAGGGCGGACTAAATGGTCCTCAAAAAACCACCTACGAAACTTAAGAGGCATATCCTCCTCTATCGTGTCCTGAACAGGCTCGGTTAGTGAAGGAGTGCCTTCAGTATTGTCGGAATCAGATTCATCATGCTCCGAATCTTCATCGTCTTCCTTGCGTTTGTCTTTTTGCTTCTCATAATCTTCTTCGTCTTCCTGATCATGCTTATCATCTTCCTTGCGTTTGTCTTTTTGCTTCTCATGCTTATCATCTTCATCGTCTTCCTTGCGTTTGTCTTTTTGCTTCTGACGCTCGAGTAGTGTACGTGCATCTGTGACGTGCTTCTCCATTTTATGTACTGACGTAACAATGTTCTGGTCTCGTGTGGGCCAAGTCAGTTGTATCCAGGAACAATTCTGTAGATTCTGCGTGGTGTCTTGTTGGGGTTCAGACGAACTTGCGAAATCACCAGTCTCATAACAATTACAGACTGGCTCAGAGACATTATCGCCAATCACAAGATTGATAATCGCATCCTTGAGGGGATACTCGGTATAATACACTGTGTTTGTCTGTTTCATGTATTTGATGGCATGTCGTAAAAGAGAGAACCTCACATTCTTGCTTTTTTGATCATCAGGGAGATTCTTGTCGGGCACAAGTGAATGGAATAATTTCAAAATCAAAGGTCGACACATGCGGACTTTGTAATGGAGTGGTTCGTCTGCCCAGGAGTCGATGTCCAGTAGCGCCAATAAGAATGTATCGTGCTCATCAACCCCCCCTTCGATTTGCAAGGGCTCGATTACCAGCGGCTTCAAGTTTGTGGTGTGAATTTGCACACCATTTGTGATTGTATACCGCATAATATATTCAAATTCACTGGCCGATCCCAGTGGCAGGATTTTGAGGATGTTTTTGTATTGCTCTTGCAGACTACTTCGGGTTATGCTGTGCGCCAGTTCCTCAAAAGCCATGGTGTTAGAACATCGAATGATTCTCAAGAAGAGCTCGATATTGGCACAATTGAAAGTGGCGATGTATGTCTTCAGACCAGGATCAAGTATCGGGAGTGTCGAGCACAGCGAGGTCATGCACAATTGGCCCAGACAGGTGCTTGTTTGTCGGTATCCCAGCTCGTTATGCATGCCCAGCGTATGCAGTTTTGCGGCGCCTGCTCTCGACATCAACGAGTCACTGACCTCGCGTGACTTCATTTTCAGGTATTTCATGTCGTTCACGTAGATCCTCGAGTTACCAGTCGACAAACGCCAATGTATTGCCTGCACAAATTTAAGGATGGATCCCATAAACGATTGGTGGTATAGATAACAGAGATCTAGGAAGACCTGGTACTCTTTGGACTTGTTCGAGTCTTTCTTTGCACTAGGAGAGGCCAACTTAGCGAAAAATTCCTTGTTCAATAGAGATTGAGACCAGTCACTCCCAGAGTATTTTTTTGGAACGTGTGTTCCTGAGAAAGTCTGAGTTGTCAAGTCGTCATGCACGTCTAATGGCACACCACTCCCACCCACCCCCAGCGTGGGTTGACTCATTTGAGTCTTGTCTTGCCAACGATCGTTCTCTGGGAATTCAATTTTTCCTGTCGCTTCAATCACGTCTGTCCAAGCCTTCCCTGTACTTTTCAAGCGCGCTGCGATGTTCCATAGGTCTTGTATTGTCACGATACCATTTGGGGCAAGTGTTGGATTTAATTCATCCTTAGTCAATATCGCTTGTACTAGTCTGTCAACACCTTCATACCGCTGAATCGTGACAACTTGGACTGGCATGCCACGTTTAACATTGAAATGGCGGAGAGTCGTGGTGGTTCTTGTTTTCCCACTATCGAGATTGGATGCCGGAGGAACAGTGAAAGCACCCACAAAGAAATACAAATCGCGTGGAATGCATGCAACATAGGCCATGTCCCGAAGGTGTCCCTTCTTTTGCACGAGCTGTGTAATGCTCCAGCATGTCCACACGTGCGAGACGCAAAGCAGGTGTAGGAAGGTGATTGCTCGTTCGATTTTTGTGCCGGAGACCACGCCTCGCACCTCTTTGTGGGTCAGGAGCCCCGGTATGGCGGCGTGTTGTTCTTTGTCGGTGACGAGTTTGGCTGCTTCTGTATCGTCCTCTTCTGTCACTACCACCCCCTTTTTGTCCTCAAAGACGGCGTTGTCCTCAATTTGTTCTTTGACTTTTGCCCCATGTTTGTCCTCATAGTCATCGTCATTGGTGTCCCCTTTCAAATGGGATTTGACAATGTTCCTTATTTTTTGTATATATTCATCTGTGTGTTCGGCAAACATCTCCGGACCTCTGAACAAATTTGAGCGGACAATGACTGCCGGTACCTCTTCGTTTATCCTACGACATCCGCAAATGCTTTGGTATATTTTCATGCTGTGCTTTAACTGCTGCTCTTGTTTGTTTTTGCTGCCATCTGCGTCTGCTTCGTAGTAGATGTGTGCCTTCTGTGCGCTGAATTCTGTATCTGTCCATTCCAGCAAGAACACAGCGTCTGGTTTAGATACTATATTGGACATTTTACCATTCCATGCGAGCATGTGAGTAAAGGCGTCGTTCTCAAATCCAGAGGAAATGAAATTTTTCAACGAACCTGAATTGATCCGACTTGTTTTGATTTTATTGGTATGGAGTTCTTCCACACACAATCGCAGGGCGTAATTCATAATCTCGATGCCCACATCGTCGTACGTGAAAGTTTTGTTGATGTCCACAAGCTTCGAGATGTCGATCTTCGCTATCAAATGGTCAAACTCGTGTTCTTGCTCTAGCACCGCGACGTGCTGCACGACGGCCATTGTGTGTGGTGGTGTGGTTGTTTTATACTCAGAACAGGAGCATCAGATATTGGAGGTCAACCGCCACCAGTATGCTCATACTGTCATGCTGCACAGTCACTTCGCCCAATTCGGAGGGCGTGGACATCGGATAGTCGAAGAATTGCAGGAGCGGCTGGGGGGCACTGTCCAGCACTCTGAAGTCGGGCGTGTTGATGGCATACCTCAAGCCGGGGTGCGAGAGCGTGAAGCGCGCCAGACACATCGGCGAGAGCCGGTGGACCTTGCCGAAAACATGCCGCTGAAAGCTGCGCTGTAGAGCGAGTTTGTAGAACGTGTTGCGAATACACACATCGGGGCCATTGCGAATTCCCGGCACGTTCACGGGGGTGCTGAAGACCATCACGCACGCACACGCGGGGTCGCGCAGCTCGACCTCGAGGCGCAGATGAGTCTCGACGCGGTCGTAGCGGCGCGATGGTATCACGAGCATGCTTTCATTGGGGCTGCTGGATGCTGCCTGCCCGTCGCTGCTATTTTCCACGTCCTCGCTGCTGGTGTCCTCCTCGCAGCTTGAGGCCCGTTCCCGAGCCTCGCGCACGCGGACCTCGAACAGAGCACGCACCGAGTCGGGCAGACAGCTCGTGGACATCGCCCCCGGCGGGCCCTCCCGGCACATGGGGCACCGCATGTCGCCGAGAAGGAAGTGCATCGCCAGCGCAGATACGTGGAACGTGTGTCCGCACGGCAGCGCAGCGGCGCAGTACGCCGCCCCCCCCACCACCCACGCCTCGGGCAGCCCGCCGAGCTCCAGCTCCGCACTCTCCCCGTGGAAAATGCCGCACTCGCCCCGGGGCGCCAGAACGCACTCGACCTCGCCCCCCGCCCCGCGCCACTGCAGACGCGCGCCCGGGCTCGACATTGGCGCGCCCGGGCTCTCCCTTAAATCCGCGCGCCACGGCGCTTGTGGTTTGCGACATCGCGAACGCAGCGACAACACCCTGTGAATTTATGTGTGAATGATATTTAACAACGCACGAGCGATGAGGTGTAATGGCTGATGACAATACGGGAGAGATCAGTGAAATCATACAGGAAGAAGCAGATTTCCACAGTGAATCTAATTCAACAGACGACACTGCAGAAGAAGAGCAAATGACAGGACGCGACCAAGACCGAAAAGTTTGTTGGAGAATTCAGGCAACGAATGCATTGGCATACTATCAATTTGCAATGCTGCATTTCCTGCAAGAAGTACTCAGGTCGCAGATTGTAGTCGGTTCCGAAAGAGGCAAAAGTGCAAAAAACCCAAATAAATTCAAGGATAGTGTCACATTTCTAGCGTCCTCATACAAAGAGGATGTGGAGGCACTACTGGAATTGATGAATTTTTTGTTGACTGAATTGTATGCGACTCATAGGAATGCAAACCCAAACGCGGATTATTTTGTATTGGACATTTTAACCGAAGATGGTAGTGCTACCGCATTCAAGACAGATCGACGAAATATTCCTGCAGAATACATAACCTTTCAACAAGCAGAACTTGATCAAAGCAGATCTGGTCAAATTAAAACGATGTACCACCACAAAGCAGCGGAGGTAACCTTTAAAGAAACAATTCGAAGCGTCGATGTGTTGATAAAATTAATAGAAAAAGGATCGTTAGAGACGAACGGTATCGATACATCAAAAGCAGAATATGATAATTATAAATCACACTTGAAACATGTGAAATATGCAGTGTTTTATATACAAAAGACAAGACGTGAGATGCTTCGGACGAGGAAAGATGATAGTTTTGGTAGTGGCATTAATCCATCGTCAGATATTGAAGAAAAAGAGTACAACTTATGGAAAATTCAACATGATTTGTTCTGGGCACGAATTGGATGGCGGAAAAATTTCAGTGAAAATGAGCGGGAATTGAAAAATTTTATAAAAAATACGATTTTTGTACAACAGCAACACACATACGTGCCATATGATGATGGTATCGACGTCATACCGCCTGATGATATGATAGTGATAGCCCAAAATACAGAACTCGCTGAATCAGACACACGACAACGCATGAAGCCATATTATTGCACACAACGCTTCATGTTATTCTGGGTGCATAAAATTAGAAATAGCATCCGTGAGTTTTCTTTTCTTGATGATTATTACGATGAATACGGACGAAGATTTGAAAAATACGTGGAAATGTATAACTCGCCGCCGCCTGTCATCGCAGCACCGCCAATTTCCAGAAATGATAGGGATCTGCGCGGTTATCGGGGCACTAAACCCTGGAAGTCCCGAGATGCCGTACAGGAAGAGATTCAGAATGGCACATATACACAGAGGGGCGAACATGCTCAGGAGACGGGTGGACAGGGCATAGGAGGGGGGGGCGGAGGTTTTTCGGGTGCAGGTGGGAGGAGGAGCGGTTATCAGGGGAAAAACTGGAAGCCCCTATCACAGCGCGGGAATGGTCTGGGAGGTCGGGGGGGGGGGGTCCGAGGGGGGGAGGGAAGTACGGCCAAAAAACAAACCACCAGTTTTTGGAGTTCCTCCTGATCCAGTAAATCGACCATATGTGAAACCACCACGCGTCGTGCTTGAAAGCCCCGATGGAACGATGCACGAACGACGAAAAGATGATAGGAAAGCACCATTCGAGGGAGGCGGTGATTTGGCTGGACTGGGCCTTACACGTACACGTGAGCCGGACTCAGTCTCCCGCGGCGGCGGGCATGCACAACCTGCTCAGAAAATACGAGGTATGCGGGGGGAGACAAAGAAGAAAGACACAGAGGTTGTGAATTTGCCATGGACGAGCAGAAAAGCATTCAAAGGCAAGCACAAACACAGGAATAACTAATAGCGCTGCAAACGCCACCGAACGCACAACCCCGGCACAGCGCAGATAAAAGGCCGGAGGGGGTGGGGGAAATGCAGGTGGAGTTCCAGGACCACTACATCATTGTGATTGTGCTCGTGCTGTGGGTGCTGTGCTGCTGCCGGGGGTTCCTGGAGGCGTGCACGGTCGGGATGCACGTGCTGGACAAGTGCGTGGACCTCAGCTGCTGCGACCTGCGGGACGTGCTCGGGTGCCACGACGCGAGCGTGTGTGGCGTCCTGGTGAAGCGGCTGGTGATACTCTTCTGCTTCCTGCAGCCGCTGCTGCTGTGTGTGGTGCGCCTGGTCGGCAAGGAAGAGAATCTGGAGTGGTACACGTCGGTGCGCTTGTTTGTGTTCGCCCCCGGGGCTGTTGTGGTGCACAACAGCTCCACGGCGGGCGCGGCCCCCGTGACAGTAGACTTGGAGCTGGTCGAGATTGACTACCTACTGCTGGCAATGCCTCTCGCCATCACGACCTCGCTAAACTGCATCTGTTTCGCGCACTGGAGTCTGACACTCGAGGGCAGCTCGGATTGGGACGAGGGGCTCGGTGGCTCCGAGGACTGGTTCTTGTACGAAGTCACGTACTATCTGCAGATCCTGTGCATGAACTGGTTGCTGCTCGCGCTTGCGTGTCGCGAGCAGACCGTGACGCATGTGTACTTCTCCGGAATGGCCCTCTCTCTGGTGATGTGGTTTTTCATGGCTGCCTCGCGCTTTCCCCACCAGACGACCGCCGACCACTGGGGGTCCAGCATGGCTTTCACGGTGCTCTTGATGACGCTGCTTCCCCTCTGGGAAACCATGAGGAGCCTGACGTGCAGCATGTCCGTCGCCGCGTGTGTGGTGCACGGCCTGGCGGTGTTCGTGCTGGTAATGGGCCACTACATGGCCCTTGGCCGCGCGAGTGTTGCGCAGATCTGCTTGTTGCGGTTCTGCACTACGATCGCGTACAGCGTGTTCAATATGGTTGTGCTCTCGCTGGGAGACTCTGTGTGTGCGGCAGGTTCTGGTGTTGATGCAGCCCTCGCAACCCATACTTAAACAAATTTATTGATAGCATAAGATCAGAATGGCTGTGTGATGTGTGTCAGCACTGCCACCAACCCCAGTGCAAGCACGTGGAGCTGGCGATGCGGGTGTTGGGTGGCACCGGATGTAGGAGGTGGTGTGGTGGGGGGGGTGGCGAATTGTGTCCGTATTATAGCTATGTCACGTCTGACACTTACGCAAGCTGTAGTGGCTTGCATCGTAGCACAAACCGTTGCGTCGATGCAGTGCTTGTCCATTTGTAGATCAAAATCATCCAATACATCGAACTGTGCTTGGTCTATTTTTGTATGTTCTTTATAATGTGCCAACGTTTGTACAACTGCCGGCCATTGACCATTATATTCCTCGCAAGGATTTACCAGGGGCACAGTCCCCGAGATTAGTGAACCTGTTGATTGACACTCCACACAAACAGCAAGAGCAATGAAAATGACGGGCATGTAGGTATAACATGTCCGCATTGACAATATTTTTGACTGGCTTTAATATGCAAGCTAGACGCTATCTGTATCGAAGCACTCCCAGGTTTGATCGGTGTCCTGTGTGTGTCGTGTATACACCACCGGACCGTCGCTGTCCTGGTACGCCGAAATGTGGCAGCCCTCGCGCGCGCCCCTCCGTACGATGGAGATCTCGAGCATCTTTTTCTCGCCGGCCTTGAGCCGGTCCTCCGTGTGCCGCACATCCACCGAGTATCCCAGCGACAAATCGGCCGCGACCCCGTCGCGCACGAAGCCGCTCGTGATGGCGCCCTCGACCGTGCTCTCGTCCACCTCCATCACGCACTGCAGCGCGCCCGTGTCGTCGAGAAAGCCGCTGACGACCGTGCCCAGCGAGGCCCCCGCATGCTCCGTCTTCACAGGCACGCCACAGAGCGTGCCGCCCGACACCATTGTCGCCAACTCGTCCGCCGTGTAGTATAGGCCGTTGTAGCAGGCCTGCTCGCCCCGAGGGTTGCACGTGCCGAGCAGTAGCATTCGCGTGTATGCACACGCGTGTTAAATATACACAGACGCTCGTCGATTTGCAAGCGTGTGTTATTTAAGACGGGCAATGTCGCAGGCACAAGACACAGTAATGGAGAGATCAAGTACACTTGATAACAAACAGCCACGTCAATCTAATCGCAAACAGGGAGGGAACGGGAAAGAGAAAGCGTCACCGTCAAAGATCAAAGCGAGTTCAAAGAAGACTGCATGTGCTCCTTGTGCGAAGGCACGTAGGGCATGCGGCAGCTCCAGGTGCATGCACGGTGAAGTGAAGTTCAAGTGTGAAGACTGCATGGGGTTGGTGCACCACGAGTGCCAGCACATACCCGAGCAAGTCGCCGGCGGCAGCCGCACGAGGATACCTAAACTGTACTCAGATATGCAGCAGGAGAATAATAGATTAACAGAGGAACTCAAAAAAACAACACTGCAACTCGAAAAATCAACACTGGAGAATAGTGATCTCCTCAAGAAACTCAGAGAGTTCAGAGGTGCGGCCGGTCAGTCTGTGAGCGACAGTTCTTCTGATGACTCTGATTCTTCTGAACGCTCTGGCTCGTCAGAGGAAGAGTCTGGGTCCGATATCGATTCGGATTGCACATATGAAGATCTGAGACATGCACTTCTTCATTCTATTCATAAAAGTTCGAATCAAAAGCAAGAGGCTGCTGATCTCAAGCAAAGGGTTGATGATCTCGAGCGTGAGGTTGCCAATCTCGAGAATATTTTATATTATTCGAGTGCTTCAGGTGGTTCTGATGTGGATGCTAATGAAGTGGACGTGGCATTCCATCTCGCAGCAGAATCTTTTATGAGCTGTGACGGGCCAGATGACGTGTCTCCCCCGTGAATTTTTTTCATCTCCTGCCTGCAATGTGCAGGCCACAGTTCTATGTAAATCTTCAATAAAGCTTTTACAGACACATTTCGAGCATCCGACGTCACGCTATCAACTCTATTTTTACCCTGTGGGCATATTCTGGGAATTCATCCAAAAACATCTTGCGCAGTCTGTTGAGACAGGTCTGTGGCGACTGCAGGAGAGTGGTCACGCAGTCTGTCGACTCTGCGCGAGCGTGTACCTCTCGCACGTGGGCGTGGAGGTGTTGTAGGTGTTCCGTCTGTGTGTTGTCTTGAGGGCGATCTTTGGTCTTGAATCGGTTGGGCGTGCGTTTGGGCTTGCGGATTGCACCACCCGACGGCATTCTCTGTGTCATGGCATTGTCATTAAATAGTAATACATGCGCAGCAATACAAGTCACACGCTTAGCATCGCAGAGCTTGGCTCACCTGGAAGCGACAGGACGTCTTGAGCTTGTCCTTGAGGAGTCTGCAGGGGATTCGCAGTTTTTTGGTGCCGTCCTCCAGCATCTCACAGTTGTCGAAGTCGCGGCACAACCGCACGTGACGGAAAATAGCCTTTTCCAGCTTGAGGTTAAGCATGTAGAACTTGTCGTTGATACATACACACGGGAACTGCTGCTCAACCCCCCCAACAGCAGGTTGGAGCCAGTAAATGTACGACTCGTTCCTCTCCATGAGCGCAATAAGACGTTCCAGTCTGATCGGCGTCTCGCTCTGACACGGCACGCCCGCCTTCACAATTGTATAGTCACGGACATCCACAGTCTTCATCTGCTGGTCGGGTGTGCGCAGACACGAGCAGATGCGAAATCTTTTTTATGAATATCTGTCATGTCATGCACACGGCAACGAGGGCTCGGTGCACTTTCTCCGAGCTCCGCAGGCCGGCCATCACTGCACGCACACGACTAACTACGCAGGGGATTTCGGTATCATGCAAGGTCAACATGATCTCGTCCATGTTCTCGAGCTCGAGTGCGACAGAGCTCTTGCCAGTGCTCACCAGCAGTTCATATTCTCTGTCGAGCTCGGATGTCGGTCCCCTTTGTTTGAGGAGTTCAAACTCGTAGTCCTCGCGTTTCATGCGAATTCGCAGGCGTTTGTGGCGGGAGGTTGCACCTCGCACAATATTGCATTCTTGGGAGGCCAGGTGTTGGCGTGCGACAATGCCCATGGGACCACCACGACGCCTCATCAGCAGGTGGTGGTGTGTTGTTTTATACACACAACGGCAACAATTGGCAAGACACACGCCAGCAGGAAATACTCATAGTTTATTACTTCATAATTAGATGGTCTTCATTTCACTCGCTTCTTGCCGCTCTTGTCGCTCGCTCGTTGTTCGTCTTTCTTTTCCATTTCTTTGGCCTTCTTCCTTTCCTCTGTTGCCGCCCGCTTATAAACCAGAAGCGATTTCAGCAACGGACTTGACGGTCTCTCTGGAGATTGTGCCGCGTGTCCCGCGTGCTCCGCCGCAGACAATCTCCTCGTGTCGGCCTTCTTCTTCTTTTTGGCCTGTTCAGGTGGGGCTGCAGTGTCAACGAAAGACATATATTTCCATCACGGAGACCCGGGCTCTTGCAAATTCGACCTCCTTGTTGTGGACGCATGCCTCGGTGCAGGTGTCCCCTGCCTCGAGAACCTCCGTACATTCTAGCGAGATAGCAGTCAGCGCCTCTCGCGGGATTGTGCGCTTGTGTGGTGTTTGTAATACCATGCTGGCGTGCGAATGGCGAATCTCTAACTATAAATGCAAATGTTATTGCCAAAAAGCAAAAGCAATTGAGTTCGTACCACCTTTGTAAGTTCCGCTGTTTTGTTCGAAAAACAAAAGCAATTGACTTCGTGAACCGCTTTTGCGCTTTGCGCTTTTACCTGAAAGCAAAAGCAATTGAGTTCGGGTTCCACGGAAGACACGATGACGCACAACTCGGAAGACCCAGTGGCGCACAAATATAAGGAGGTGCTCGAAGGATCTGTGCTCGTTTGGAAATATGGGGAGCGTCCCACACTGACGCACTGCCAAAATACCGCGCAATACAAGTTCTTCGACCCGCAGCTCGGACCACAGCAACCGTACGGCCCGCCCAGCTTCGAGGCTTATTTGATGTCCGACGACGTGAAAGTTTGTCGCTTGCGTCTGCAGCTCTTGCGTATGCGACAATTGACACACGGAGGGTGGTTGTTGTTGCTCTCCGACGGTATTGTTGCCACATGGGTATTCGCCGTGGACTCGGTCGAGTTCAGTCTCTCGTACTCCATATTTGTACACGATCCGACATACTCAGCAAAGGACATCTTACTCTCCACAGTGATGGTGTGTCTGTTCAAAAGCGAGGTCGTGGCAGGCGTTGTCGGTGTGAGAGTTTCGGATATACTAATTGAGGATGCTCTTGTGCCGAATTTTGAGGACATCACAGAGCAAAACAAGACAGCGACTCTGAATACGTATTTGTTCCACATGCCCAATTGCCTGGCATTCAAGGACTCGGACAACTACCAGCAATTTGTGGACTCGTATGGCGTTGGGATGACAGACGACCCACAGGGGGTCGGCAGTGTCTCTGCGGCCAAGAGCATTCTGTGTGCATACGTCAAATTTCTGCGCTCTTCTTGTATTTTCGGTCGACCCAAGCTGTGTCCGGCCACGATGCCGTCCGTGATGGGGGTGGTCAGCACCCACGTTCTCTCCTCGAGCCTGCAAATGCCGACATTGCTCTCGTTGGTGTGGCCTTTCTTGGACTTTGCGGACTTATGCAATCTGTATTGTACTTCAAAGTCCGGCAAAGGACTGCTGTATACCTGCGGCTACGATCCTCGCGACACGACCCTCGTGGACAGGCTTCTAACACGGGATCATACACACTCTACCCAGCAGATTGTTAACGCTACACAAGGTCGCGGCCATGCCGAGGACAAGAAGCATTTCGAGGAAATGATACACCACCTCCGCAACTCACCTCTATATTCGGGGTATGCTGTAACTAGCCTGGAGTTGGAGTCGACCGGCCGTTATACCGGGCCACTAGTCAGCAACGCACTCACGGTCCATCACCTCGAGTTTGACACTTCACACCCCGAGGTAAAACACCTCGGGTTGAGTCTCGCCTTGCTTGCAGAGCAGATGGAGTTGAGAGTGGCCTTGTATGAAGATTACTGCTGGACTTTTGACATGGACGATCACGTGATGTTCGCGAAAAATACAGGAGGCGGCTCTCCACTCTCGGCAGAAAGTGCAATGGCAGAGGCTGTCAACCTTTCACCCGTCCACACCGCTGAGATGCTGAAAAAGACACTGCATACTCGACCGCTCAGCACAGGGGTATTTGCCAACTTGAAACAGCAAAGCCTCGAAATGCGCGACCTCGCCTTTGAGATTTCGGTGAATTGTGAGAACACAATGAACCAAAACAAACGTATTGGCGAGTATATGGACAAAAAAGAGAATCTGCGTGTGACTTTGCAAATATGCACAGACCAGTTTGTACACCTCACGCGCGCGTTTTATTCGCATTCAGTGCACAAATTTGGATTGCACTGGGTGGGCCATCCGCTGTCACAGAAACCCGATGGCATGGAGTTGCACGACGACAATTTGCGCACAGCAATCCGAGACGGGAGAACCACAACGCAAACGAATGACAACGGAGAGACAACTCTTCGTGCAACACTTGCCGACCTAGACAAATCTGGACTGGTGGAATTGGGGATTTTGAAGATGAGCGGGAATTGCTACATATTGGTCGACGGTGTGTACTTTGTGACGAGTGAGCGTACTGATCCTGACGAGACGTGTGTCATACCAGACGAAAGATTCGTGACCTTCACCGCTCATGATGGCTGCGAGAAGATGATGATAAGCACAGAATGCGAATCCTTCATGGAAATCGTGACTGATATGCTGATAGCCCGACAGGTGCAGATTCCCATGGACTCATGCAGGCCTGCACCCGGCGAATCCGACAATATTCTCGCGCATTGTGTGTTCTCTATGACGATCCTCGCGCCGCAGGAAACCAGCTTTATTTCGCATATCTCACAGAGCACCTCCAACATGTCTCATGCTATGTTTTCCGAGCAGAAGATTTGCTTTGAGTTTTTGGCTTGCAACTTTGTTTTGGTGAAACAAAACGAGCACGTGGAAATCCGCCCCGACACCGCAAAGCGTCACGTATTCTCGCATTTTTTTGACCACTTTCTGCAAGACGCACACAATATGTTGGGAAATTGGAAGAACTGGGATCCAGATACGTATCCACAGGCGATGCCCACGCTCGCATATCCCGATCTTGTTGCGCCTGTCGTTACACATTTGCAACTCTGGATTGATGGATGGAACAACGAGGAGGAGAACAGCGAGGAGGAGAGCAGCGAGGAGGAGGGCAGCGAGGAGGAGGGCAGCGAGGAGGAGGGCAGCGACTAGACTATCCGACGGATGCATTCCACGAGCTTGGCACTCGCCATAAACATTGCAAGTCCGTTTTGCTGGTAGTAAAATCTCGCCACCAAGTCCCCGACATCGTTCACTGAGCACGTACTGATGTGACGGAATAAATCCCTTTCGTTCTCGGAAAATATCGTATTGTAGTAGTTCTCCATCCCATTGCCAGTGTGTGGTTGTAGCATGCGACTTAGGCGAAAAACAACTCGATGGTCTAGATTTTTCTTTTTGTCGCAGTGCAGAGTATTCACATACCACCTCAAGGCCTGCAAAGGAAACATGAAGTCTTTGTTGTTTTTCCTTCTTTCTACCCAGTGATGGCAACAATAGCAAGAGGAGAAAATGGGCTTGTTGCTGTGTGTACAGGCCTGAGACCCGTGCTTGTCTTTATCTGCGTAAAAGGCGCCCGCTGCCGAAGCACACATATTTCGCATGGTTGTGCTGAAGACCTCGCTATGCAAAGCTTTGTTTTGGTCTTCCATGATATCCTCCACATTGTCAATGCTCATAACCTTCTTGTTGGACATATGCAACGCACCACAGAACACACAAGCCCGTTTTTCTACATCTATGGGCATGATCATGCGCTGCCATGTGCTCTTCGATATCACCATCTCGCCACGCACAAACCGCGTCAAATTGCAAACAAACATACAAACAATTGGTTTTGATTTTTTTGGGTTTTATTTATCGAAATAACTAATCATTACCAACTTCTTCATCTGACACGACAGGCATGTCCTTTAACATGGTTGACATTTTATGGTGCAACTCCGTTCTTTGTTTTTTTTCGGTAACATTCTTCTGCGCTAGATCGCGGATCCTCTTTCCTTTGTTACAGTTGTCAGTCTGCAATTCTGCTATCAGCATTTTTGCACTACTTGTCTCGGCCTTCGCTGCCCTCAAATCTTCGTGTGTTTGCCGCAGCTGCTCCTTGATCATTTCATTCTCCTCTTGGAGCTCAGTAAGTCGCTCAGAAGACAACCGTACGATGGTGTCCAATTTTTCAGTTGCGTTCAACGTGCTTTGCAAATGGTTGCATGCCATCATCAACTTCCCACCGATATCCCGTACAAATTCGTGGTGAGGTGCCAAGAATTCGCTACCCCTCTTCAGATAATCGAGCTGTGCTATTGCTGCTTGCAGTTGGGCGTCGAGGGAAGACGCAGCTGGTCCAATCGCCAGTGTTCCGCCTTGCTCCGCCGCCTCCGCCGTCCCGCCGTGCTCCGCCGTCCCGCCGTGCTCCGCCGCCTCCGCTGTCCCGCCGTGCTCCGCCGCCTCCGCCGTCCCGCCGTGCTCCGCCGTCCCGCCGTGCTCCGCCGCCTCCGCCGTCCCGCCGTGCTCCGCCGCCTCCGCCGTCCCGCCGTGCTCCGCCGCCTCCGCTGTCCCGCCGTGCTCTGCTTTCCTGCCTTGCTTCGCATTCCCGCCTTCGTCGTTCACAGAGGAAGAGGAGGATGACGGGGGAGTATAGTCGAAATGTCCTCCGGTCGTCAACTCCATAGCGGCGGCATCTGGCATGCTTTTGTGTGCGAAGCTTTTGTGACGTCGAATTTCAAACTGCTTTTGTGACGCAAAATACTTGAACAGCTCCCAATCACAAATCGGGTCGTAAACATGTGACGCTAAATGTACCCTAAGCTAGGGTAGAAAAGTACGGTTTCCGGGTAGAAAAGTACGTTCAATTGGCCACGTGAAAAGCGGACAACCCCGCAATCGGGTCACAAAGCACTTTCGTACCAGGGTCGCAAAAATGATCACAAACATGACCCGATTTGTCATGGACGTTTCGCTAAATCCCGGAAAAGTACGTTCAATTGGCGACGTGAAAAGCGGACAACCCCGCAATCGGGTTTACAAAACCACGCGACCCGATTTCAAACTGCTTTGACTACGTGTCACTACGCCCAACAAATTTAAAAAAAGCTCGCTTCAAATCCTGTCAGGATAAATCCGCCACGTTTGCGTAGCGCGTGCACATGTTGTCCGAGAAGACGAGCTGCTGGCGGCCGTGGACCATTCATGCCACATTGCCCCTGCAGGATATCAACTTCGATCAAAAGCAGTGTGGCTGCTTCTATGGCAAACTGCCTCCGCACATCGAGGATCTTGTTGTGCCGTGTATCAAAGATCTTTTTGCGAAATCCAGACCCCCCCGCGTCTTCCCGGATTTTGCCACAGCGATGGTCGCGGCTGGGATAGATGCACACGGCCCGCATAATGTATATGGTCGCACGCACGCAGCATCGACATGCGCGTGCCCGCCACCACGCAAGCTGTTTGACATCGTGCATGTCTCCGATTTGCACACATATCCCACGGTCTACACACCTTCGGCGTGCAAGGCATATGTCCTCGCTGAGAGGAATTTGACCTCCAATGAGTTTGTTATCGGGGGCCTATATCTCAAAACCATTCCAGCATACTCCAAGTGCCATATTTTGAGTGCTTATGGTGAATTGTACTCGATGGTGGACAGTAGTCTATTGTGCATGCTTTCTTTCGAGGGATTGTGTGTCGTGGGCTGGGTATCGGTTCGCTCATTCAACCCGAGATCTACTCGATTGATGGGTTTCTCTGTTGAAATTGGCGACATGGTGAGTTCTTTCTGGCCTACTGTCCTTCCATCAGCGTCTCTGTCATTGCATGAACAAGACTCTGGATTTGCGCGGGGCTACGAATATACAGGAGGAAGGAAGCGAACACACGAGGAGGCGTTTGCGCTTCAGGTCCTGGCGGGGACGGGAGAACACGAGGTTGTGGGTGGAAACAGGCTTCCTTCTGCAGATTGGCTTCATAATTTTGCAACAACCTATGAAACATTCGTGCAGCGTCAAAACCTGCTCGATGCCTCGACACGCGAAATCTCGACTGCGATATTCTCGCAGATAATGCAAGACGCAACACTGCATCAACTGACATAAACGTCTGCATGAGCCCAAGGCAAGAGATCCATCAGCATGCCTGTGCGTGGATTCACGATGCTTCTTCTTCTGTACAGCTTGCACAGGATAGACACGTCGTCTTGACAGTACTCCTCGAGATCAGCCCACTCGCCGTCGGCGGCCATTTTGACCGCATGTAGGCCGCTCGAGATTTTCATGGGCATGTTGTTTTTCTCGCATAATAAATTGAGAGAAAACGTATTATTGTGTACGAGTCTACAACACTCGAGAATGTCTGTCGACTTCATGATCCATCGTGTCACGGTCGCGTTGTCAATACAGAACGCAGTTTGTAGGAAGGGTATGTCAAAGCGTATCCCGTTGAAAGAACACAGGGAGGTGGCCTCCTCGAAATCTTGGACCATTTCCAGCAAGAGCTGTGTTTGTGTGTGAGGCTCTTCCATCCGGACACGCGCAAATTCGTATGATTTTTTGGCGCCAGACGCAAAGTCCTCGGTGCAAACAATGGTGATCGGGTGCTTGCTAGCGTCTAACCCCATCGTCTCGATGTCAAAGGCTAGCATCTTGTGTTTGCTGGCTAGTGCCTTGCGTGTAGGTGGTTTTGGTTTTTTTGTCGGGGGTTCACGAGGGTCTTGTATTTAACGCAAAGTGTTAGTCATATAATGCCTGCTGTGGGGTGTCGTAAAGGACACAGGCCGCGGCAGGAGTCGAGGCAGCCTCCGCAGCCTCAGACTCGAGAGGAGCAACTACCGCACGACAACAATGCCCTGGGCACACACTTGTTACAGACAATCGCTGGGTTGGCGAAACAAGTCCAAACAATTCAAAATCAACACACAGAGATTTACCAAAAGATTGACAAGATTGAGAAAAGACAACAAGAAAATTATAGCACATACGGTCGGCAAGATCTTAAATTCCAAACCATGGATCGGAGAATGGAGAAGATTGAAACGGTCTCGGAGCAACAAAATAGAACAATAAAAGAATTGATGAATGACAAATATGAAAGATTCAAGAAATTTCATCCAGTACAAATCCAGGAACCAAGGGACAAGCTGGACGTGTCGTCAAGCCAACTTCTCAGTAGGAGTCAGAGGCTCAATAAGAACGACGGACTTCGAGGACAGACTCAAGCAGTTGGGAGTAGAAAGTGGGAAGGACCACAATGACATACGCACCAATGCTATCTACAAGGCACTGGATCTCACTGATAGTCTTTTAAAACTTTTCCACATAGCCATACTAAAGAGCCCACAGTAGATGTTCAAATCGATAGACACCGAATTCGCCAACTCTTACACTCAGAGATATAACATCTACAAAAGATTCACAGGCCCGCTTGCGAGCCTAGAATCTTAAAAGTTGCTATACCCACTTCTCCTTGAGACACATGAGATCATACCATCACCCCATTCAAGGACGCGACCCCTTGGGCTCGCGGCCGCTCGCCAGAAGAGGATTCATGGGCAGAAGAACTGGAGGTATACCCCGGGGACACAATGCAATGCCCAAATTATCTACCAAGCAGAAAGCCAAACACGCAAGGACCCAACGAGGAGGCCTGAACCCCCCCGGACGACGGAGTTCGAACGTACGAACTAAGGAGGACACAGAATGCGAACACATAATAACGACCAAAGAGGTTATATGTGAGAGAGATCATTGTACAACGCGAGGAACAAGGAAACGCAGATACCAACGCTGTATAAGACAACACACATACAAATACAGGACCACAGCGTAACTCTCTTTGCATGCTACACA
>ENA-ORXF01000613-ORXF01000613.1-marine-metagenome-genome-assembly--contig:-NODE-613-length-24986-cov-14.402866_pt1 | contig 24986 bp, 20 predicted proteins | sample MGYA00237864_ERZ511476 | MGnify/ENA primary metagenome ERZ511476 (study PRJEB26306, sample SAMN06343908) | marine metagenome | isolation source: coastal waters | place: Atlantic Ocean: West Antarctic...
AGCAACTACAACTGCAGATAAAGGGAGCATTAGTGCTCCTAACACTGCAAACTTTAGTTTATCTACTTTCATTACAACTTCTCCTAAGTTAAAACGTATGAACTCATACGCGTTTTGTTTCTCCTACATAATAGTTAAAGCAATTTTCGTGCCAAACTTTAATTAACAATTAAATATTTTTTATTGGGGAATAATAAAATATTTATACTACTAAGATATAAAGTATTAATTCCTGATAGAATCAATGCTTTACAAGGATTAATCTTATGCTTAATAAAGAAAAAATACAAAATTTATCAAATAAAATAAGGCATGTAATTAAAGATTCGCCAGTAAGCGATTTGGAAGATAATATAAATGCACTATTAAAGAGCACTTTCACCAAGATGGACCTAGTCAACAGGGAAGAGTTTGATGTTCAAACTGAAGTCTTAAAAAGAACGAGGTCCAAACTAGAAACTTTAGAAGCAAAAATTATAGACTTAGAACACAAATCAAAATAACTAGATTGAAAATTTATTCTTTAAATTAAATATATGTTTTTAAACATACATAACCTGTCTTCATTTCTTGATTTGTTCTAACTATTACACTAAAATCACCATATTCGAGGAACGCTGCAAGAAAAATCCCAGGCTCGGATTGCAATTTATTTTGTAAACTGCGTTCGCCATATTTTAACCGTGTCAGAAGCGGAATGTTTGGTGAACCAAATTCCTTCTGGCCACATTGTTTTAGGGAAAAACGCACAGTGGCTTATCTAATATTTAAAAAATTTCGTATCAACTTTGTAATAGGGCTATTAAATTGGTAACCACCGAAAAAATTCTTAAGAAATTACTCGCAGAGAGAATTTTGTTAATGGATGGTGCAACAGGCACTATGATCCAACAACATCACTTAACCGAAGAGGATTACAGAGGGTCTGAATTTTTAGACTTTTCTGCCCCAAAAGGTCAAAGAGAAATATTTTTAAAAGGCAATAATGAATTACTAAATATTACCCAGCCCACAATAATCCAAGATATACATGAAGATTATCTTGCTGCCGGTGCTGATATTATCGAGACAAATACATTTGGTGCAAATTCCATTGCACAAGATGATTATCATATGCCCCACCTCGTAAATGAGATGAATATTAATGCAGCTAAACTTGCAAAAGCAGCTGCCGAGAAATTTTCAACTCCTGAAAAACCAAGATTTGTTGCGGGGGCTATTGGACCCACCCCCAAGACTGCTTCTATATCTCCAGATGTTAATGATCCGGGGGCACGAAATATCAACTTTGACCAGTTAGTTTCAAGCTATCAAGAACAAACAAAAGCCCTAATAAAGGGAGGTGTTGACATATTATTAGTAGAGACTGTTTTTGATACTCTTAATTGTAAAGCTGCACTTTTTGCTATTAATTCTATTTTTGAAGAACAATCAATCCGCCTTCCTCTTATGATTTCTGGAACAGTTACAGATGCTTCTGGAAGAATACTATCAGGGCAAACTGTCAGTGCATTTTGGAATTCTGTTCGCCATGCAAAACCTTTAACCATTGGCCTAAATTGTGCTTTAGGTGCAGCATTAATGCGGCCTTACGCTGAAGAGTTATCAAAAATTTCAAATACCTATATTTGTATCTACCCAAATGCAGGGTTACCAAACCCAATGTCCGATACTGGCTTTGATGAAAGGCCTGAAGATACGTCTTCACTCCTAAAAGAATTTGCCGATAGTGGATTTGTAAATATTGCAGGGGGTTGTTGTGGAACTACGCCAGCACATATTGCAGCCATCGCAAATGAAATGAAAGGTTTAAAACCAAGGATAATTCCCTCCCAACAAATATATACACAATTATCAGGCTTAGAGCCTTTAGTAATTAATGATGACTCGCTATTCATTAATGTAGGCGAAAGAACTAATGTCACTGGCTCGAAAGCTTTTTCTAATTTGATTCTTAATGAAAAATATGAAGAAGCAGTATCTGTTGCAAGACAACAAGTAGAAAACGGAGCGCAAATCATCGATATTAATATGGATGAAGGTATGCTTGACTCGCTAAGCGCAATGAAGCACTTTCTCAATTTAATTGCCTCTGAACCAGATATATCAAGAATTCCAATAATGATTGATTCGTCAAAATGGGAAGTGATTGAAGCAGGATTAAAATGTGTACAAGGTAAATCTGTTGTAAATTCAATATCATTAAAAGAAGGTGAGGCAATCTTTCTTCAACAAGCACAACTTTGTCTTAATTATGGGGCAGCAGTAATTGTGATGGCGTTTGATGAAAAAGGCCAGGCAGATACATATGAAAGAAAAATAGAAATATGTAAGCGAGCCTATGACACTCTAATCACAAAATTAGACTTCCCCCCCGAGGATATTATATTTGACCCAAATATTTTTGCAGTCGCAACTGGAATTGAAGAACATAACAACTATGCTGTAGATTTCATCAACGCAACGAAATGGATTACGGAGAATCTTCCTCACGCGAAAGTTTCAGGTGGGGTATCCAATGTTAGTTTTAGCTTTAGAGGAAATGACTTAGCTCGAGAGGCTATCCATACCGTATTTTTATATCATGCAGCAAAAGCAGGTCTTACAATGGGAATTGTAAATGCGGGCATGTTAGGTCTGTACGATGACTTAGATGATAATCTAAAAAAAGCAGTTGAAGATGTAATACTAAACAGGAGTCCTGATTCTACTGAAAAAATGATTGAAATAGCAGGGACTCTAAAGGGAAGCAAAAAAGAAGAGCTTAAGTTAAATTGGCGTGGGGATGAAGAAGACCTAATCCCTGTGGAAAAAAGAATTGAGTACGCATTAGTTCATGGTGTAACTGATTATATTGTTGAAGATACTGAAGAAGCACGAACAAAGATAATGAAAGAAGAAGATGGACGCCCAATCAAAGTAATTGAAGGTCCTTTAATGGACGGTATGAATGTAGTTGGTGATTTATTTGGCCAAGGGAAAATGTTTTTACCCCAAGTAGTTAAATCTGCTCGAGTAATGAAACAAGCTGTAGCACACCTTGTCCCTTTTATTGAAAAAGAAAAAGAAGCTGAAGAAAAAAGAACTGGCATTAAAGCAAAGCCAAAAGGGAAAATGCTAATTGCAACTGTTAAAGGTGATGTTCACGACATAGGTAAAAATATTGTTTCAGTCGTATTGCAATGTAACAACTTTGAAGTAGTTAATATGGGCGTTATGGTGCCTTGTTCAGAAATACTAGCCAAAGCCAAAGAAGAAAACGTAGATATTATTGGCCTGTCTGGGCTCATAACTCCTTCACTTGAGGAGATGACCCATGTTGCAAGTGAAATGCAACGAGATCCATACTTTAAAAATAATAATGTCCCTCTTTTAATTGGTGGAGCGACAACCTCCAGGGCTCACACAGCCGTAAAAATTGCACCTAGTTATGAAGGTCCAGTTATTCACGTTCCAGATGCTTCCCGATCAGTTTCAATGATGCAATCACTAATGGATCCTGTAAAAAAAGTTGAGTATCTTATAGGTCTATCTAAAGATTATGAAAATGTTAGGCAGCTTCACCTAAATAAAAAAGGTGCTAAATATATTTCACTCGAATCTGCTAGAAAAAACAAACTAAAACTAAAATTTGATCCAAAAAAACCTAAATTTATTGGTCGTAGGATTTTTGAGAACATTGACCTTAAACTACTTTCTGAATTTATAGACTGGTCTCCTTTTTTCCAAACATGGGATTTACATGGTAAGTATCCAGCAATCCTTAAAGATAAAGTTGTTGGGGAAAGTGCCTCTCAACTCTTTATTGAGGCTAAAACAATGCTCAATAAAATAATTAATGAGAAAAAATTAAAAGCAAATGGTGTGATTGGTTTTTACCCTGCAAACTCAGTTAACGATGATATAGAAATATATGAAAATGAAGATAGAACTAAACCTATTTTTACCTATTATTGTCTTAGACAGCAAACTGAGAAACCAAATGTTAAAGGAAAGCAAATTCCTAATCAATGCTTGTCTGATTATATTGCTCCAAAATCAACCGGCGTAAAAGATTATATTGGCATGTTTGCTGTAACTTCTGGTATCAATGCTGAGATTTATGAAAAAATATTTGAAAAAGCGGAAGATGATTATAGCTCAATTATGATTAAAGCTATTACTGATAGATTGGCTGAAGCCTTTGCAGAATACATGCATGATAGAATAAGGCAGGACTTATGGGGATATCAAACTACTAATGCAATATCAACTGAAGATATGATAAAAGAAAAATACAAAGGTATCCGACCTGCCCCTGGCTATCCGGCTTGCCCTGAGCATACTGTAAAAGAAAATATTTTTAAAGCTTTAAAAACGGACGAAATAGGTATGGAATTAACAGAAAGTATGGCTATGCTACCTGCTTCATCAGTTAGTGGCTTTTACTTCGCCCATCCTGAATCTAACTATTTTAGTGTTGGAAAAGTTGATGAAGATCAAGTCAATGATATGGCTAAACGCAGAGATATTTCTGTTGATGTGATTAAGAAATGGTTAGCTTCTAATTTAAGGTAAGAAGTATGCATATTCATATACTGGGTATATGTGGAACATTCATGGCGGGAATTGCAGCTCTGGCAAAAGCTCATGGACATAAGGTAACGGGATGCGATCAAAATGTCTATCCACCAATGTCAACTCAACTAGAACAATTAGATATAAAAATTACCGAGGGTTACAATTCAAATCAAATTGAAATAAAACCAGATTTATTTATTATTGGAAACGTTATTACCCGTGGGAATCCTTTAATTGAATCAATATTAAATCAAAAGCTTAAATATCAATCGGGACCTCAATGGCTTTATGAGAATATTTTACATAACAAGTGGGTCCTTGCAGTAGCTGGGACACATGGTAAAACTTCAACTACTGCCATGCTAGCTTGGATTCTAGAAGCTAATGGTTTGGCGCCAGGTTTTTTAATTGGTGGGATCCCAAATAACTTTAATGTTTCAGCAAGATTACCAATCAGTAGTAATAAAAACTCTCCTACTTTCTTTGTTATTGAAGCAGACGAATATGACACTGCATTCTTTGATAAAAGATCAAAGTTTATTCACTATCACCCAAATACATTAATTTTAAACAATCTTGAATTCGATCATGCAGATATTTTTGAAAATATTGAACATATTGAAAAACATTTTCATCATTTAATTAGAACTATTCCAAACATCGGCAAAATTATTTTCAATAATGATAGCTTATCAATTAAAAAAGTATTGAAACAAGGCTGTTGGTCAGAGATTGAAGATTTTGGACCTATGGGTAAATGGGCTTATCAGAAAATAAATGAAAATGAATTTGAAGTGTACTTTCAAGAAAAATCTCAAGGTATCGTTAAATGGGATTTAATAGGGCATCATAATGCGCAGAATGCTTTAGCTGCAATTGCAGCATCCAAACATGTCGGTATACCTTCAGATAAGTCAATCAGCGCTTTAGGTAAATTTAAAAATGTGAAAAAAAGAATGGAGCTTTTAGAATCCACTAGAGGGATAAATATTTATGATGATTTTGCTCATCATCCAACAGCTATAAAAACTACATTAGAGGGCTTAAGGAGTAAAATAGGTAAGGACCGAATAGTTGCAATAATTGAGCCAAGATCAAACACAATGAAATTAGGAAAAATGAAAGATGATTTACTTAAAAGCCTAAAGGAGGCAGATATTATTTTCTGTTTTTCAAAAAATTTATCATGGGACCCTAAAATATTATTTAAAAATATTTCCAATGTAACTGTCATGAAGGATATAGATATATTAGCAAATAAAATTTTTGATTCTTGTCAGCCTAATGACAACATTATTTTTATGAGTAATGGTGGATTTTCAGGACTACAAAATAAAGTGATTCAACTATTAAGAAATGAATAATTTTCAAAAATATGGCTTGCTAGTCGCTATTATTTTTTCAATCTTACTTCACCTCATTGTTATAGAAAAAATTTCTTTTGAGATTTTCCAATCAAATATTCAAGAAGATTTTGATAATATTCAAGTCACTTTAGTAAACCCTCCGACTTCTAGAGAAGGAGCAAACGTATCTAATAAAGAAAAAGTGTTGCCAAAGAATTCATTAGCCGTAGACGATACAAAAATTGATATAAGAAATAATATTATTGTTAATAACCAAGAAAAAAATTTCAAATCTATTGACGAATCAATTGATACATCAAAAATTTTATCCCAAATAAAAGATATGGACTTTTCAACTAAGATGCAAAATCTTAAGAAGCAACAAAGGATCAAATCAATTTCAGCCAATACTACGGATTACCTTTATAAACTTTATTTTGATGCATGGAGGCAGAAAGTAGAACAAATTGGTGCAATGAATTATCCGACAGCAGCATCTGAATTAGGTATGTTTGGATCACTTAGATTAACTGTATCGTTAAACTCAGATGGAACGATTAAAAATTTATTTATTAATAAATCTTCTGGGCATAAAGAACTTGATCAAGCAGCACTTAATATTGTTAAACTTGGAGAGCCTTATGCAAGGTTCCCTGCAGAAATGCTAAAAAATGTTGATATTATCAATATAACTCGTAGATGGAAATTTACTGAGAAAAATCACTTCTCAAAGTAAGCTACCCTTGGTGATACCGAGCGCTATAATTACGTACAGTTTCTAATAATACTTGAAGGTTTTCAGGTGGCGTGAATTGTGTAATTCCATGGCCTAAATTAAAAATATGCCCCTCGCCATTACCATAATCATCAAGAACTTTTTTGACAGCCTCTTCAATTGATTTAGGGTTTGATAACAAAATTGCAGGGTCCAGATTTCCTTGTAATGCAACTTTATCATTCACTAATTTTCTGGAGGAACTAAGATTTGTTTGCCAATCCAGACCGAGAGCATCTGCCCCACTGTTAGCTTGAGCCTTTATCCATTGGCCACCACCTTTTGTAAATATAATTTTAGGGGTGTCTTGATAACCCAATAAATTTAGGTTTGAAATAATCACTTTCATATAATTTAAAGAATGACTTTCATATTCGTTATGTGCTAAAGCTCCGCCCCATGAATCAAAAATCATAACAACATCTGCTCCAGCATCAATTTGACAGGCCAGATATTTTGTTACAGTTTCAGTATTGATTTTAAGAATATGATTTATTAAATCCGGGCGGCTATATAACATTTGTTTTATTTTAAGAAAATCTGTTCCCCCTTTCCCTTCGACCATATAGGTCGCAAGTGTCCAAGGACTTCCTGAGAATCCAATTAAAGGGACTTTATTTTTAAGAGCATTTTTAATTGACCGGGCTGCCTTAAATACATAATCTAATTTCTCTTCAACATCTGGTATATCTAACTTTTGAATTGATTTTTCATCGTGTAATGGATTTTTAAATTTTGGGCCTTCCCCCTCCTCAAAATAAAGTCCTAAACCCATTGCATCGGGTACAGTCAAAATGTCAGAAAATAAAATTGCAGCGTCTAGATTGGGATATCTTTCAAGCGGTTGCATTGTTACCTCAGTTGCAAAATCTTGATTTTTACAGAGGTCTAAAAAACTTCCGGCTTTTTTTCTAGTTTCACGATATTCAGGAAGGTAACGTCCAGCTTGTCTCATTATCCAAACGGGTGTGTAAGGTGTTTTTTTTCTTAAAAGAGTTTTTAAAAATACATCATTGATAATAGCGCTCATATTAAGTCGAGTGAATTATCTCGGAAGAACTGAGGAACCCATTAAAAATTTATCTACTGCACGTGCACATTGTCGACCTTCTCTAATAGCCCAAACAACTAGTGATTGACCACGTCGCATATCACCTGCAGCAAAAACTTTTTCCCTAGAAGTAAAATAAGCTTTGTCTCCTTCTGTTGATGCTTTAGCGTTGCCACGTTTATCTTTTTCAATTATAAATTTATCCAGCATTGTTTGTTGTGGTCCCATAAAACCCATCGCCAGTAAAACTAAATCTGCTTTTAACTTGAATTCTGTATTAGGAATTTCCTGCATTTTTCCATCTCGCCATTCGACTTTTACACCAATTAATTCTTTTACTTTTCCTGCTTCTCCTTCAAACGATTTTGTAGCAATTGACCAATCCCTATCACAACCTTCCTCATGTGAGCTAGATGTTCTCATCTTTAATGGCCAATATGGCCACACCATTGATTTATTTTCTTGCTCAGGTGGTTGCGGCATTAATTCAAATTGTGTTACAGAAGCTGCACCATGTCTATTAGAAGTTCCTACACAGTCAGATCCAGTATCGCCACCGCCGATGACCACAACATGCTTCCCAGTTGCCTTAATTTGCTCAGAAACTTTATCACCTGCTACAACTTTATTTTGAGATGGTAAGAAATCCATTGCAAAATTAACTCCTTCTAATTCCCTACCTGGTACTGGAAGATCTCTTGGCCATTCTGCACCCCCTGTTAAAAGAACTGAATCATAATCTTTTATTAATTTTTCAGGATCAACATTCTCACCAACATTTTGATTTGTCTTAAATTTTACTCCCTCAGCCTCCATTTGATCGACTCTTCGATCTATATGAAATTTCTCCATCTTAAAATCTGGAATTCCATATCTGAGAAGTCCTCCAACACGATCATTTTTTTCATAGACATCCACATCATGTCCAACTCTTGCTAACTGTTGAGCTGCCGCAAGTCCAGCTGGGCCTGATCCCACAATAGCTATTTTCTTTCCAGTTTTATTTTTTGATATTTGAGGAAGAACCCAATTATTTTCCCAAGCTTTATCTATAATTGCATGTTCTATTGATTTAATCCCTACAGGATCTGAATTAATATTTAATGTACATGCGGCCTCACAAGGAGCAGGGCATATTCGTCCGGTAAACTCTGGGAAATTATTTGTAGAATGAAGTACATCAATTGCTGCCTCCCAGTTTTGCTTAAAAACTAAATCATTCCAATCTGGGATTATATTATTTACTGGACACCCATTATTGCAAAATGGGATTCCGCAATCCATGCAGCGAGCGCCTTGGACTTTTGCTTCTTCATCTGATAAATGTAAAATAAATTCTTTATAATTTTTTACACGCTCTTCTGCAGGAAGATTGCGCTCGGCTTGTCGAGGAAAATCTAAAAATCCTGTAACTTTACCCATTATGCAACTTCCTTTTTTTTAATTTCTATCATTTCATTCAATGCTCTTTTATATTCTATCGGCATAACTTTTACAAAATTTTCTAATTCAGAATCCCATTCATTTAGAATATTATTAGCAATATTGCTTTCAGTATATTGACAATGATTTTCAATAAGAGTTTTCAAAATTATCTCATCTGCTAAATTTAAATGTTGTGGCATGTCAGTTTCAATACTTTCTTTTTGCACTTTATGGAGCGTTACCATAGAGATATTACAATAGTTTTTAAATGTTTTATTAGGATCGTAGACATAGGCAACTCCACCAGACATTCCGGCTGCAAAATTTTGGCCCGTTCTACCTAAAATTACCACAGTGCCACCAGTCATATATTCACAGCCATGATTTCCAACTCCCTCTATAACAGCAGAGGCTCCGGAATTTCTTACACAGAATCGCTCGCCACCAATTCCATTTAAATAAGTTTCGCCAGATGTTGCTCCATACATAGTTGTATTTCCAACGATAATATTCTCTTCAGCTATGCCACTAAAATTTTTAGGTGGTTGTATAATTATTTTTCCGCCGCACAATCCCTTGCCAACATAATCATTACCTTCTCCTCTAAGATTAAAAGTAACCCCTTTAGCTAAAAATGCTCCAAAGCTTTGCCCAGCCGTTCCATTTAGGTTAATCTTTATTGTATTATCTGGCAAACCCTCATTACCATATCTTTTTGCTATTTCATGTGAAAGCATTGTGCCGACGGTTCTATTGACGTTTGTAATTGATACTTCAAACTCAATATTTGATTTATTGTTAATTGCAGATATAGTTTTTTTAATTAATTCGTTATCAAGAGCATTTTGTAGCCCATGATCCTGGCTTTCAGTATTATATTTAACGGTATCGTTTTTTATTTCAGGCTGATAAAAGATTTTACTAAAATCAAGTCCATTTATTTTCCAATGATCGATGCCTTTTTGCTTATCCAATAAATCAGACCGTCCAATTAAATCATTAAATTTGCTAATACCTAAAGATGCCATTATTTCCCTTGCCTCTTCAGCTACAAAGAAAAAGAAGTTAACTACATGTTCTGGCTGACCGGAAAACCTTCTTCGTAATTCTGGATCTTGTGTGGCAATGCCAACTGGACAAGTGTTTAAGTGACATTTTCGCATCATTATGCAGCCTTCAACTACAAGTGGTGCTGTCGCAAAACCGAACTCATCAGCTCCTAACATCGCTCCTACAATAACATCTCTACCAGTTTTTAATTGGCCGTCAACCTGAAGTATTACTCTACTTCTTAACTGATTTAATATTAAAGTTTGTTGCGTTTCTGCTAACCCAATTTCCCACGGGCCTCCTGCGTGCTTAATGGAAGTTAACGGAGATGCTCCAGTCCCGCCGTCGTGGCCTGCAATAACAATATGATCTGCTTTAGCCTTAGTTACCCCTGCTGCTACTGTTCCAACACCAGTTTCTGCAACTAATTTTACTGAGATACTAGCATTTGGATTTGCATTTTTTAAATCATGTATTAATTGAGCTAAATCTTCAATAGAATAAATATCATGATGAGGTGGTGGCGAAATTAATCCCACTCCAGGAACAGAAAATCTTAGCTTAGCTATATATTCACTAACTTTGTGTCCTGGTAATTGCCCACCTTCTCCTGGTTTAGCACCTTGTGCCATTTTAATTTGAATTTGATCAGCAGATGCTAAATATTCTGCAGTTACTCCAAACCTTCCAGACGCGACTTGTTTAATTCTGGACCTTAAAGAATCCCCTGCTTTTAAATTAATATTTTTCATTATAATATCTGAATCTAAATGATCAGAGATTGTAGTGTCTTTTAAAATTGGAATACTGCGACGAATATCTTCACCACCTTCTCCAGTATTCGATTTACCGCCTATTCGATTCATTGCAATAGCTAAAGTTGAATGTGCTTCAGTGGATATCGAACCTAAAGACATTGCCCCCGTTGTAAATCTTTTAACAATTTCTTTTGCTGACTCAACCTCATCCAAAGTAATTGATTTTTTTATTTTAAAGGAGAATAAGCCCCTCAATGTCATATGTCTGTGGGCTTGATTATTTATAAGGCCTGCATACTCTTTATAAGTCTCAAAATTATTTTTTTTAGTTGAGTGTTGGAGTTTAGCTATAGATTCAGGGGTCCACATATGCTCTTCACCTCTAATCCTAAATGCATATTCTCCTCCAGCATCTAATGCGTTGCTCAAAACGGGATCATTACCATAGGCTAAATGATGAGTTCTTTCAGCCTCTATAGCAACTTGCTCTATACCAATTCCATCAATATTAGATACAGTTCCAGTAAAATATTTTTCAATAAACTCTTCATTTAGCCCAATTGCTTCAAAAACTTGAGCTCCACAGTATGATTGATAGGTTGATATCCCCATCTTTGACATAACCTTGAATAAACCTTTTCCTACGGCTTTAATATAATTTTCTTGAGCTGTAGAGAAGTCATCTGTTAATGTTTTAATTGTTTCATAAGCTAGCCATGGGCATATTGCTTCAGCACCATAACCTGCTAGTAAAGCAAAATGATGCACCTCTCTCGCTGACCCAGTATCTAAAACTAAACCTGCATTTGTTCTGTTACCAGACTTCACTAAATATTGATGTGTTGATGAACATGCAAGAAGAGCTGGAATTGCTAATCTTTCAGAAGACGTATCCCTGTCAGAAAGAATTATTATATTAAATCCATCATTAATTGCCTGGTCTGCTTCTTTACAAATACCGTCTAAAACAATTTCCATCCTAGCATCATAATTTTCATTCGAACCTGGTGAATAAGCATAAGTAATATCTATTACTTTTGATTTAAACTTATTTTGTGTCAACGAATCAATTTGCTTTAATTGTTCTAATTCATCAATACTTAAAACTGGTTGGCTAGCTTCCAATCTAAAAGGAGGCTCTTTATCTTCAATCCCTAACAGATTAGGCTTGGGCCCAATAAACGTAACTAGTGACATCACAATATCTTCTCGTATTGGGTCTATTGGCGGATTTGTAACTTGTGCAAATAATTGTTTAAAATAATTATATAAAAGTTTAGGGCGGTTTGACAAAACAGGTAGGGCAGAATCGTTACCCATAGAACCAGAATTTTCCTGCCCCACTTTGATCATTGGGCTTAAAATAAATGTAAGGTCTTCTTGGCTGTATCCAAAACTTTGCTGTAAATCTAATAAGCTTTCTTCATGGTTAAATTTAACGTACTCAGCTTTTAAATCTCCTAAATAATAACGAGATTTTTTCAACCAATCTTGATATGGCTTTTCTGAAGACAATAGTTGTTTGATCTCATCGTCCTCAATCAACTTTCCTTCATCTAGGTCAATCAAGAGCATTTTTCCTGGCTCAAGTCGCCATTTTTTAATAATTTTCTCTTCAGGAAATTTCAAAACACCCATTTCCGAAGCCATCATTAAGTCGCCGTCTTCAGTTAATAAATATCTAGCAGGTCTCAATCCATTTCTATCCAATGTTGCGCCAATTATTTTTCCATCTGTAAAAGCGACAGCTGCTGGGCCATCCCATGGCTCCATTAAAGCCGCATGATATTCATAAAATGCTTTTCTTTCTTCACTCATGAGGGAGTTACCTGCCCATGGCTCAGGGATTAGCATCATCATTGCGTGAGGCAAGCTATACCCGCCAGCCACTAAAAGCTCTAAGCAATTATCAAAGCATGCCGTGTCTGACTGTCCATCCTCAATTAATGGCCATAACTTTTCTAAATCCTCTCCAAGAAGCAAAGAATGCATTTTTTCACGGCGGGCATTCATCCAATTCACATTGCCTTGTACAGTATTAATTTCTCCGTTATGCGCTACCATCCTATATGGATGAGCTAGCTCCCAAGAAGGAAAAGTATTAGTCGAAAACCTTTGATGCACTAACGCCAATGCAGACTGCATTGATTTATTTAATAAATCTTCAAAATAAATACCAACTTCGCATGCAAGTAACATGCCTTTATAAACAATTGTTCTCGACGACATTGAAGTTATATAAAATTTTGCTTGGTCGTCAATATCTAGCTTATTAACTTCAATTTCAATTCTTTTACGAATAACAAATAATTTTCTTTCAAAATCATCTTGTGAAGAACAGTCTTTATTTCTACTAATAATAACCTGTTTGATAATGGGCTCCACATCTCGAGCTGCAGTCGCAATATCTTTATTATTAACGGGAACTTCTCGCCATGCTATTTCAGATTGATCTTCTTCTTCAATAACCTTTGAAATAATTGCTTCACATTTTTCTCTTGCTATCTTCAGCTGAGGTAAGAAAATCATTCCGACACCATAATGTCCAGTTTCAGGAAGTTTTATTTTTAATTTTTGGGTCTCGTTTCGAAAAAAATCATCGGGCATCTGTATTAAAAGCCCAGCACCATCTCCAAGCTTTGGATCATATCCAGTTGCTCCTCGATGTGTAAGATTCGTGAGGATTTCTAGCCCTTGCTGAACAATACGATGACTTTTTGTACCATGAATATTGGCAATAAACCCAACGCCACAAGAATCATGTTCATTTTTTGGGTTATATAAGCCTTGTTTTAAAATTTTTTTATTTGCCATTAACTATATTCTTTACTTTGCTTAACGGAGCCGCCAATTTTATGCTTATTTATCCTTTTATTCAATGATCTAATAAAAATTAATTCAATCATTTAAGCTTTCAAACGCCTTATAAGATGCTTCAATTGTTTCTTTAATATCTTTTTCTGTATGAGCTGCAGAAACAAAGCCAGCTTCAAATGCAGAAGGCCCAAAATAAATACCCTGTTTCAACATAGCATGGAAAAACCTATTAAAATTTTCACGATCACTTTCCATAATTTCATCGAAGCTATTTGGAGGTGATTCCCTAAAATAAAGACCAAACATTCCCCCTACACTTCTAGCAGAAAATTTAATACCATTTTTATTTGCAGCATCTTCCATTCCATCAACCAACCTTTTTGTTATTAAAGTCAATTGAGGATAAAAATCTGGTTTTTGAATTAGTTCAAGTGTTTTTAAGCCAGCAGCAACTGCAACTGGATTTCCAGATAAAGTACCCGCTTGATAAACTGGACCTAATGGCGCCAACTTTTGCATAATTTCTTTTTTACCTCCAAAAGCCCCAACTGGCAATCCACCACCTATTACTTTTCCTAATGTTGTCATATCAGGGGTAACTCCATATAATTCCTGAGCTCCTCCTAATGCGACTCTAAAACCAGTCATTACTTCATCAAAAATTAGAACTGTGCCGTAATGTGTACAAAGCTGTCTCAATTTCTTTAAAAACTTGATGTCAGGTAAAATTAAATTCATATTTCCTACAATGGGTTCAATAATCACGCATGCAATCTCTTCACCCATGTCACTAAAACACTTTTCTAAAGCCTCCACATTGTTAAAGGCAAGTGTATGAGTGTGCTTTGCTACATCTTTCGGCACCCCCGCAGAACTTGGCTGACCAAATGTTAAAGCGCCTGAGCCAGCTTTTACTAACAATGCATCAGCATGGCCGTGATAACAACCCTCAAACTTAACTATACGGTCTCTGGAGGTAAATCCTCTTGCAACTCGAATTGCGCTCATAGTTGCTTCCGTTCCACTGCTTACCAATCGGACTTGCTCTATACTTGGAACCAATTTAACTAATATTTCAGCCATTTCTAATTCTTTTAAAGTAGGTGCTCCAAAAGATAAACTATTTCTTGCTACATCTTGAACTACTTTAATTACCTCTGGGTGAGAATGGCCTAAAATCATTGGTCCCCACGAGTTAATATAATCAATATATTCTTTATCATTTTCATCCCAAAGCCGACTTCCCAATCCTTTTTTGAAGAAAATTGGCGTACCCCCAACTGAAGAAAATGCTCGAACTGGTGAATTTACTCCTCCAGGAATAAACTTCTGAGATAATTTAAATAGTTTTTTATTTTTATCGGTCATAATTTCTCGCTTCTATTTATAAGACTTGAAAATTGGCTAGCCGTTCCTTCTATATCTTTTGTTTTAAATAAGCTATTAATTAGTGCAAAACAACTAACCCCCTCATTGATAAGTAATTCTATATTCTCAAGATTAATGCCCCCGATTGCAACTAAAGGTATTTTAAATTCTTTTAAAACTAAAGATATTAGATCTAATGTAGCTATTGGTGCGTTTGGTTTTGTTATCGTTGGAAAACATGCCCCTAATGCTATATATGTTGCGCCCTTATCTACTGCCTTTTTTACTCGATCAATCGAGTTGTAACAAGAAACTCCTATTATCTTTGAAGGGCCGAGTAGCAAACGTGCTTTTTCTAAACTGTCGTCATTTTCACCTAAATGTACTCCATCTGCATCTAAAATACGGCATAATTCAATATCGTCGTTTATAATTAAAGGTACTTTATGATAGTTACATATCGTTTTAATTTTTTTTGCTTGCTTATTCTGTTCAATTTTAGAAAGTGTCTTAGATCGATATTGAATCAGTCTTGCCCCACCTTTAATACAAGACTCAACTTGTGAACTTAATACACATGAATCTTTTTCTTCATGCGTTACAGCATAGAGCCCTTTAATGATGTTTAAATTTTCCATCATCTTCAACGTCATTAGCCCTAAAAAATCTATTTGGGATTAATTGCCCCATCCCAGGCTTAAACCCATTCCTTAAAGTTTGCCATGTAAAACGCTGAGCCTCCTCTACGGCTTCAATAATTGAAAATCCTAATGCATAGTAAGCGCAGATGGCTGATGTTAGAGTGCATCCGGAGCCATGATAACTGCCAGGAAGTCGATCCCAATGGTAGGGAATTATTTGATTTGATGAGCTATATAAAGTATTAATGACATTTTTTGTATTCTCATGAGTGCCGGTGATTAAAATATTCTCACACCCCATTTCTTTAAAACGGTCAGCACATTCCTCAGTAGATAAGTCTGAAAGATCTTCCTCTTTAGTCATAAGCTGCCTGGCTTCTAAACTATTTGGAGTTATTAATAACGATTCTGGAAATAATAAATCAATCATCATTTTCCTGGCTTCAATATCAGTAAATTCATCTCCACGCCCAGAAGCCAGAACAGGATCAATGATTAAAGGTATATCTGGATAATCTGCAATAATTTCAGCAATAGCAACAATATTTTCTTTACTGCCTAATAATCCCAATTTAAATATTTCAACTTCCATATCTGCTAGTATTAATCGCGCTTGATCACTTACCAAATCAGAATCAATAGGAATTATTTTACTAACACCAACGGTATCTTGGACAGTGAACCCTGTCGGAATTGAAACTGGGTGGCAGCCTAAGCTTGCAATAGTTAAAACATCAGCTTGCAAACCAGCCCCGCTAGTAGGGTCTGTTGCAGAAAAAGTCATAACTTTTGGCGGGCAATTAATCATAATGTTATTGTATATGAATTGAATAAACCATTTAAAATTCTATCGGGTCAACATCAATAGACCACTTAACTCGACTGGCTAAGGCACATTGCCTTAAGTAAGCAACCCATTCTCTTAATAAATTTTGTAAATCTTTACGCGTATCAGCTTGAATAAATAACTGAAATCTTTCATAGCCTTTTAATCTCTCAATCGATGGTCTTACAGGGTCATAAATTACAACTTTATTTGATAGAGATTCGGCAAATTTGGCTGCTGAATTAACAAATTGTTCCCCATAGTTTATTTTTTTAGATTCAACTCTTAAAATAGCACTAAAACTATAAGGTGGAAGACTCATTTGCTGTCTTTCTTGAAGAAGTGTTCGAGCAAAAATTTCATAATTATGTTTTTTAACCCCCTCAAATACTGGATTATTTGGAAATGCTGTTTGAATAAGTACTTCACCTTTTATATTGGAACGGCCTGCTCGTCCAGACACTTGCATTAGTTGTGAAAACAATTTTTCAGGGGCTCTATAGTCTGGGCTGTATAAAGCATTATCTGCATCAAGAACTCCTACCAAAGTCAAAAAAGGAAAATCGTGTCCTTTTGCTAACATTTGGGTTCCGACAAGAATATCAATTTCTCGCCTATTCATTCTGTCATGAAGTAAGGTTAATGATTTCTTAGATCTTGTTGTATCTCTATCAACTCTTAATATTGAAGCTTCAGGAAAGAGTCCATTCAAAACCTCTTCTATTTTTTGAGTTCCTGAACCAAGTGGGCGTAAATTCATACCATCGCAATTTGGGCATCGAATTATAAGATTCTGATCGTGGCCACAATGATGACATTTTAATCTGTTTGTCTTTCGATGAACTACCAGTTTAGAACTACATCTTTTACATTCTGAAGACCAGCTGCATGAAGCACAAAACAGAGTTGGGGCAAACCCTCTTCGATTAATAAAAATTAATGATTGCTCTTTTCGTTTTAATCGATTACTTACTGCGTCAACTAATATTCTTGAAATTCCATTTTTAGTTTTATCATTTACTAAAACTGTTTTTATTTCTGGAAGTGCTGCATTTTTAACTGCTCGAAAACTTAATTTTAAAAAATTATACTTATTATCTGTTCGCGTAGCATTATGCCAACTCTCCAAAGATGGGGTTGCAGTCCCTAATACAATAGGTATATTCATATGTTTCGCCCTTACCAATGCTACATCTCTTGCGTGATATCTCAAGCCATCTTGTTGTTTAAATGAAATATCATGCTCTTCATCAATAATAATTATTTTAATAAAAGGCATTGGTGTAAAAATTGCCAGCCTTGTGCCAATAACAATATTAGCTTCGCCTGACTTTGCTTTTCTCCAATTATCTAGTCGCTCAATATCAGTTAAATGACTATGTAAACTTACTAATTTTTTATTAGGAAAACGCGTACGAAATCTATTTTCTAATTGTGGGGTCAAATTTATCTCAGGTACTAGAATCAAAGCTTGGCTCTCTGATTCTAGTAAAATATGTTCAATTAATTGCATATATACCTCTGTTTTACCACTTCCAGTAATGCCAAATATCAAAGATGCTTGATAACCTTGTTTTTTTGTAATAGCTTTAATAACTGCTTTTTGTTCAGAGTTTAATAATGGTATTTCAACTGCTGTAAAATCGACCTGAGGATCATATTTTTTTGATTTCAAGCAGCCGTAAGTTTCTAACTGACGAATACATTCTGACCAATTAGAAACTAATTTCATCACATCAGTTTGCCTTCTATCTTTAATTAATATTGCCTCTGCAACTTTCCTTATTCTAAGTTGGCGTGGTGGTAATTGATTAATAAATTCTTTGGTTAATTTTGAGGTTGCTTGATAAATTAACTCAAACTGACGTAATTGATTTAAATTCTTTTTTAAACGACTAGGTACAACAGACATTATCGTTTGCCCAATTGGATGATGATAATATTCCGAAACAAAAGTTAATAATTTAAACATTGGAGCATCAAAAATTATTTCAGGGTCTACATTTATAACTGATTTTAATTTAGATGGATGGATATCTGAATTTAAAGATATACCATAAATAACCCCGATGATTCTTCTTCTTCCAAAAGGAATCGTTACATACTGCCCGATAGAAAAAGGCTCGTCGTTTGGTAAATAATCAAATAGTTGATTAATAGGGACATCAATAGCTACTTTTAAAAATTTTTGTTTATCGTTCATTACCTATTTGCAGTTTATTCCTTAAAAATAATTCAATGGATAGGGTAAAATAACTCTTTTATCTATTATTGTAACCTTGTGAAAGCACACCTGACCGAATTACTTTTTTCAGTAGTTAAACAAATCACTGATGTGACTGATTCTTCTATTATTGTCATTGATAGGCCTAAAATAATCAGCCATGGTGATTTCTCAACAAACCTTTGCCTAGTATTATCTAAAAAATTAAAAAAATCGCCTCAGGCAGTTGCTGCAATAATTTTGGAGAAAATACCTCCTTCTGCTCTTATTAATAAAATCGAAATAGCAGGGGCGGGCTTCCTAAATTTTTTCTTAAGTAGTAAAGCTAATAATGAAATAATTAATAGTGTTCTAAACTTAAAAGATTCTTATGGTAAGAATAAAACTGGTGGTAATAAAAAAATGCAAATTGAATTTGTCTCTGCAAATCCAACAGGGCCACTGCACGTTGGGCATGGCAGAGGGGCTGCAATCGGTGATTGTTTAGCACGACTTTTTGAAGCATCTGGTTGGATTGTTACGCGAGAGTTCTATTACAATGATGCTGGTGAACAGATTAATAATTTAACCCATTCTGTAAAAGCATCTTGCCAACATATTCCGACCGATGATCCTCGATTTCCTGCTGATGGTTATCATGGAGATTATATAAATGATATTGCAAAAGCTTATTTGTCAAAAAAAATAATAGAGTGCCAAGGACAAAGTATTAAAGCATCTGGAGAAATTGAAGATACTAAATCTATTCAAGAATTTAGTGTCGCCTACCTTCGAAATGAACAAGATCAGGATCTCGCAGCTTTTAGAACTAAATTTGATGTATATAGTTTAGAGTCTTCTTTTTATAAAGAGGGGAAAGTTGAAAAAGTAGTTAATGCACTTATTAAAGAAGGGCATACATATGAAAAAGATGGGGCACTATGGCTAAAAACAACAAATTTTGGAGACGATAAAGACCGTGTAATGAAAAAAACAGATGGTAGCTATACTTATTTCATACCAGATGTTACTTATCATTTAGATAAATGGGAAAGAGGGTTTAAGAAAGTTGTTAATGAACAAGGGGCTGATCATCATAGTACAATTAGTCGGGTTAAAGCTGGCCTTCAAGGGCTAAACAAAAACATACCAGAAAACTGGCCAGAATATGTGCTTCATCAAATGATCACAGTTGTAAAAGGAAACAAAGAGATTAAAATTTCAAAAAGAGCGGGTAGTTATTTAACTTTAAGAGAATTAATTGAGGAAGTGGGTTGCGATGCAACTCGATATTTTTTAGCAGCAAGAAAATCTGATTCACAATTAGTTTTTGACATTGATTTAGCTAAAAGTCAAAATAATGATAACCCTGTTTTTTACATTCAATATGCTCATGCCAGAATCTCCAAAGTATTAGAGCAATGGGGGGGTAACATTTCAAAACTAAAACTTGATGATTCTTTTATTTTCGAAAGCCAAGCTGAACTAAAATTAATTAAAAGCATTAGTATTTATCCTGAGATTGTTTTACAAGCCACTAACGAACATGCTCCTCATCAAATCGCTAATTTTCTGAAAGATTGTGCGGCAGAACTTCATAGCTATTATAATGATAGTAAATTCTTAGTAGAAGATGAAAAAATTAAAATAGCTAGGCTATCATTAATCAATAGTGCAAAATACGTATTAAAAAATGGGTTGCACTTATTGGGAATTACAGCCCCACAAAAAATGTAAAAGGAAGTAAATTATGGCAAATGATTATAGAACGAAGCATGCAAAAAAAGCTGAAGGAACTCCTTTTACTAATGGGGTATTTGTTGGTTTGCTTTTTGGTATTCTCGTTTCTATTGCTGTAACTCTTTTTATTACAAGTGGCAAAAGCCCTTTTGTATCAAAAGATACTGCTGGGGCCTGTATTGAAATCAATTCTGCGCTTGGAGATGAAGATGTTATTAATATTGATGAGGACACTGGATTTGATTTTTATGACGCGCTACCTCGTGATAGTTCAGACTATTTAAATGACAATGTAAAATCTGATCCAGATAAAAATAGAGATGTAAATTATTACCTACAAGTTGGTGCTTTTTCACAGGTTAGTCCAGCTGATAATTTAAAAGCTAAATTAGCCTTGATGGGATTTGAATCAGTTATTATGTCAGCCAAAATTGGTGATAATAATTTTCACAGAGTCTGTGTTGGGCCTTATAGTGATTTTGTTAAAACAAGAAGTATGCGCGAAAAACTTATTAAAGAAGGATTTAAAGCGAACTTAATCAAACTTACTAAGCCTAAAATTAACTAATAAAACTTTAAAGGGAAACTATGAATAAGCTTATATTAATAATATTAATTGCATTTTCAACTTTGGTATTTGGTGTTCAACCTCAACCCGGTGTTAACTTTAAGCCAACCAAAGAAGTAATTCCTACTGAATCAAAAGATAAAATTGAAGTAGTTGAATTATTTTGGTACGGCTGCATTCATTGCTACAATATGGACCCTTATTTAGATAAATGGGCAGATACTTTACCTAAAGACGTTATCTTTAAAAGAATGCCAGCAATACCAAGAAAAGACTGGGTTGAAGCTGCAAAAGCTTACTATGCTTTAGAGTCTTTGGGTGTTGTAAATAAATTACATGAAAAATTATTTGATGCTATCCATAAAGAAAAGCTATTTAAACATAATGATACAAAATCACTCATTAATTGGATTGCGGTAAATGGAAAACTAGATAAAAAAGATGTAAAGGCAGCTTTTAATTCATTCTCTATGAAAGCTAAATTATCTCGTTCTTTTAAAATATTTAAAGCAGCAGGTGCAACTGGCGTTCCAACAATGATAATAGATGGTAAATATTTCACTTCTAGCACAATGGCGGGTGGTGAGCAGAATGCTATTGATATTATGAATTTTATTATCAAAAATGTTAGAAAAGATAAAGCTAAAAAATAAAATTATGATTGAACATAGAAGACCTGAAACACTTAGTGATTTCATCGCCTTAAGTATTACTAAATTCTTACGACTTTTTGCTGATACGTTTTTTGCCAAGAGGTACGGGCATAGAGCCGTTGTCTTGGAAACTGTCGCAGGCGTTCCAGGTATGGTAGCGGGCATGTGGATACATTTAAAGTGTTTAAGGAAAATGCAAAGTGATCGAGGCTGGATAAAATTACTGCTTGATGAGGCAGAAAATGAACGGATGCACCTCATGACTTTTATTGAAATAGCCAAACCTAATTGGCTCGAACGAGCAATGATTTTATTCGCTCAAGCTTTATTCTGGCATTTTTATTTTATTTTATATGTTTTTTTCCCTCGAACTGCTCACAGATTAGTAGGCTATTTTGAGGAAGAGGCTGTTATTAGCTATACTGGTTATTTAGAAGAAGTTGAAAAGAATCCGGAGCTGAATATATCAGCCCCTCAAATAGCAATTGATTATTGGAAATTAAAAAGTGACGCAAAATTAATTGATGTTATAAAAGTCGTTCGAGAAGATGAAAGGGGTCATTCAGTTGTAAATCATGGTCTTGCCGACACATTAGATAAAGATTCTTTAAGAAAATAATATCTAATCTATTTTAGCTCTATGCTTGGAGTACGCACAGTTTTCACAACTAGGATTAGATTCAGGCACTGTCTTCTGATTTATTAGCTCAATCATTTCATCTACTTTAGACGTTATCCAATTAATATTATGGGAATAAGGTACCAATGTCTCACTAAAATCTAACTTTCCATGAAATCCCTCTGCCCCACGATCAGCATTTACAACTAAAAAATATGACAAGGCTCCTACCTGAAACCCCATAGCAGTTAATAAGTAATTATAAAAATCCATCTGAATTTTGTAGCTTTGATGATAAGGGGATGCTAAATAATAATTTGTTCTCACCTCATAATTACTAGCTTGCGACTTATAGTCAACAACGATTAAATCTTTTGTCTTTGTATCTTGCCAAATATCATCAATGCCGCCAGATAAAATTATATTAGTCTCTTTAAAGCGAGACATAAGACCTTTGCTTAGAGAGTTTCGCCAATTATCCATCTCAGGATGTTTAAAAGGCACAAGATGGTCTAATTTATTCTCAATAAATATTCTATGAGGGGTTTGTTCTTCTCTAGAAATATCAAACTCTTTTTTAAGCAAAATATCTGTAGTTTCGTTTAATGACCACCCTGGCATTCCAGGGCTTTGAAAACCTTTAACTCTATCTAAATAAAAGCATCGCTGGCAGGTTAAAAAATCATTGAATCTACCACGACTAATTTTAAAATCTTCTAATTGATTTGGTTTATATATTGAGGAGGCTCGACTACGAATTCCTTTTGCCTCTACTAATTCTAATTTACTATTTCTCTTTAAATTAATCATAAAATTATTATTTATAAATACTTATAAAGCTCCTCTGAATTTCTTTCCTTCATTGCTCTATATTTTTCTTCTACTTCGCCAACAAAGATAATTGCTTTCTCATGAATCTCTTTTATTAAGTCATATTCTGGTAAAACCCTTTTTACATAAAGTGAATGATCAGATTCAGGATGGTAAGCCACAAAATCACACCATGCTCTATTTGTGCATGCTAATTGAAATTGAATTTGAAGGTTGTATTGCTTGGGTAAATTTTGTTTATTTACAATTTCATTATGATTTTTTATATTAAGACATTTAATCTCGATTAATCCATCTTCACCAACTAAACCATCAGGACTTACCCCTGCTTCTTTTATTGTAGGGTGATCAATAAATCCAGTTAGAATTACTTTTTGATTTTTTAATTCATAAGCACTTCTTGCTTCTGATTCAAGCTCTAAACCTCTAGCCATAGGCCCTGTCACAATATTTTTAGTTGGCGAGCCCGAAATACGCTCCAGAGTTAAATCTTGTAATAATTTTGCTCTTGTTGATGAGTTTTCTTTAAGTGACATTATTTTATGAATAGTTGATCCAGTAATCTTACCTAGTCTTTTTTTAAGCCATTCTTCTGTACCTTGGGGAGCGTTCATACATATATCTTACTAGAAATTTTCTTATTATAACGAACTTATAAAAATATATACCGCCCTATATCGCAAATTATACTAATTTGATGCCATTAGCTTAATACTATGTTGTTCACATATATCATGAGCTTTTTCTTTAGCTGAAATATATCCATTTAAATCGTATTCATCCCACGTAACATCAAATAATTTAGAAAAAGGTGTATCTACTTCAATTTTTATCTTTTTTAATTTTCTCATTCTTAAATCAAGAGTACGACCCATATGAAAATGAGAAAAATTCGCAACGGTTAATGTAGGGGTATAGTCCATCGCGGAAAGAAAATCTGTTTTAATTTTTACTGTTTCAGGGATTTTAGTTATTTCAGGAAAAGAAATTTTTAAAGGAATAGTTTTTCCATTAAGGTTTTTTTTAAGAGCTACTGCATTTGCTTTATACGTTGATATTGCTAAATATAGAACATCTACATCACATGCCCCGGGCTTAATAAGCCATCCAAATTTATGCCCATTAACATTAGTGCCATTTGTAGAATATCTTATAATGTCATCAATAAAAAAATCAACAGTCCAGTTTTTATATTTTATTTCTTGAGAGTTTCCAGCATTAGCGTAACTGAATGGTAGAACAAACATAAATACAATAAGTATGAATACGAATGCATTCTCTAATTTCATTACTCTTCTCCTTTATGAGCAGTTCTAATTGGTTCTTGAATGACAATGGTTACCTTTCCAACCTCAACTGAAGGTGTTGAACACCCAATCAAAAAAAATATAATTAGTAGACTTAATAATTTCACTAAAAAAAGAAAAGGAAGGCCGAAGCCTTCCCAATCCCTACGGAGAAATCTACTCAATTGAAACATTAATCTTTTCAATTCTTTTTTGGTTTCCACTCTCAACTGCTTGTACTAAAAAAGATAGTGCTAATACAATTAATATGACCATGTAAAAATTTTTGCGTGTATACATAATCCCCCTAGTCAACTATATAAAGATCTACATCGTTTGGCTCTCTTAAAGCTAGAGCTGCGGTCATCAATTTTGCTTCATCTAAATTTTGCACAGCAGCCTTTTCAAACCAATAATTTGCTTGATCTAAGTCTTTTGCTACAGACTGTCCGTTTTTATAAAGAAGTCC
>ENA-ORXF01000618-ORXF01000618.1-marine-metagenome-genome-assembly--contig:-NODE-618-length-24901-cov-5.951619_pt1 | contig 24901 bp, 20 predicted proteins | sample MGYA00237864_ERZ511476 | MGnify/ENA primary metagenome ERZ511476 (study PRJEB26306, sample SAMN06343908) | marine metagenome | isolation source: coastal waters | place: Atlantic Ocean: West Antarctic...
TCGATTTCTTTAGAAGAATATGAAGCGGATGTTGTATTGCCAGAAAAGGTAGATTTTGAAGATGCAGTTGGGCAAGACAGCTTAACCCGTTTTGATGTTCCAAAAACGAGTAAACGCAGACGTAATAATAAAAACAACAATAATAAAAAACCAGTTGGTGCAGCTTCAAACGGTGGGCAAAACAAACCAAACCCGAGAAGAAAACCACAAGCACAGCAACAAAATAAGCCACAGGAGCAAGATAAAACGCAGTCGCAACCAAAACCGCAACAGCAAAATAAGCCGAAACCAAGACCAAGGCCGAAGCCCAATGCAAATGCGAAACCAAACATAAATCCGAACGCGAATCCGAATTCAAATCAGCCAAAAGGAGAAGTAAAAAAGCCGAATAAGCCAAGAAAAAATAACAATAGAAACCGCAACAACAACGATCCGAAAAATGGGAACGATTCTGAAAAGTAAATCTTTAATTCTTTTATTGATTTCAATTTTGATGATTTCCTGTGATGATACTACAGAATTTAATCAGTACAAAGCGGTAGAGAATAGTTCTTGGAAGTCTGGTGAAAAAATGAGCTTTACTTTTGAAGTAAAAGACACTATTTTACCTAAAAATTTATTTATCAATGTTAGAAATAATAGCGATTATGAGTTTAGTAATTTATACCTTATTACAGCATTAAAGTTTCCCAATAATAGTTTGGTTATCGATACGTTACAGTATGAAATGGCAGATGCTTCAGGAATGTTTTTAGGCAATGGTTTTTCTGAAATAAAAGAAAATAAGCTGTTTTATAAAGAGCACAAGGTTTTTCCTGTCTCCGGAAATTATAGCTTAACCATAAGGCATGCTATGAGAAAAAATGCAGAAATGAAGGCTGTTGAAAAATTATATGGCGTGCAAGACGTTGGTTTTAGTATTGAGAAAATAAAATAGATTTCCGTTTTTACGGGAAATACAAATAAATGAAATCTCAACGATGTTGAGCAATAGTTTTTATTATGGAAAAGAAAAAAACAGCCAGTTTTAAAAAATATATAAAATGGTTTTGGGGCCTAATTTTAGGAGGCTTTACACTTGTTTTAGTATTGTTTTTATATACGGCTTGGGATCCTTTTGACACCCTGCCTTCATTTGAGGAATTAGAAAATCCGCAAACTAACTTAGCTACAGAAGTTATTTCTAGTGATGGAAAAACCATTGGCAAGTATGCTACAGAAAACAGAACACCTATTAAATTTATAGAACTGCCTACCAATTTGGTAAATGCCTTAACAGCGACAGAAGATGAGCGCTTTTACGAACATTCTGGCATCGATTTTAAAGGAACCGCAAGGGCTGTTTTAAAACCAGGAAGTGGTGGTGCAAGTACCATTACACAGCAGTTGGCGAGAATGCTTTTTACAGGAAGAGCTTCAAGAAACAAAGCTAAAAGAGTACTTCAAAAATTGAAAGAGTGGGTTGTGGCTACTAAATTAGAAAAGCAATACACTAAAAATGAGATTATTGCAATGTATTTAAATAAATACGACTTTCTAAATCAGGCCGTAGGAATTAGATCTGCGGCAAGAATATACTTTGGTAAAGAGCCGAAAGAGTTGAACATAGACCAAGCGGCGATGCTAGTTGGTATGTTAAAAAACTCCTCTTATTTTAATCCTTTAAGAAGAGAAAAATTAGTAAAGCAACGAAGAAATGTGGTGTTAAAACAAATGACACGTAACAATTTTATTACAGTCGCTGAAAAAGATTCGATACAAAAACTAGATTTAGGTTTAAATATTAATAAAGAAAGTCATAAAGACGGTTCTGCAACTTATTTTAGAGGGCATCTGCAAAAGATGATGCGCACTTGGGTAGAAGAACATCCAAAACCAAACGGAGAACAATATAATATTTTTAAAGACGGTTTAAAAATCTATGTAACCATAGATTCTAGAATGCAAAAATATGCAGAAGAGGCTATAGATGAACACATGTCTAATTTGCAACAGTATTTCTTTGAAGAACAAAAAGGCAACAAAACAGCTCCTTTTTATGACCTTGATAAAAGTGAGATTTCTAGAATTATAGAAAGAGCTAAGAAAAATTCTGACAGATACAAGCGTTTAAAAAATGCTGGAAAATCAAATAAATACATAGATGAGGTCTTTAAAAAGAAGACAAAAATGACCGTCTTTTCGTATAAAGGAGATTTAGATACCATCATGTCGCCAAATGACTCTATAAGGTATTACAAACATTTTTTACGCTCTGGTTTGTTGTCCATAGAGCCACAAACAGGTCATATAAAAGCGTGGGTTGGTGGTGTAAATTATCAGCATTTTAAGTTTGATGCAGTAGCACAACAAAAAAGACAAGTAGGTTCTACGTTTAAGCCATTTGTGTATGCAACAGCAATCAATCAACTAAAATTATCTCCTTGTGATTCTTTTCCGAACGTTCCGTTTACCATACCGAAAGGTAAATACGGAATTCCAGAAGAATGGAAACCAAAAAATTCTGGCGATAAATACGGAGGAATGCTAACTTTAAAAGAAGGTTTAGCAGGTTCTGTAAATACAATGTCTGCTAGATTAATAGATTTAGTTTCACCAGAAAATGTTGTACGCCTTGCAAAATCTGCGGGTATAGAAAGTAGAATCCGTGCAAATCCTTCAATTGCTTTAGGAGCTGTAGAATTATCATTACTAGAAATGGTAAGTGCCTATTCTACTTTTGCAAACAAAGGCTTGCGGGTTAGCCCAATGATTATTACAAGAATAGAAGATAAAAACGGAACAGTTTTAGAAGAATTTACACCGAAGACAGAAGAAGTTTTAAGCGAAGAGTCTGCCTATGTGATTTTAAACTTATTGGAAGGTGTTACGCAATATGGTTCTGGTATTCGTTTGCGTTTGCCTTGGGAAAAACCAGGATATGTAACAGGATATCCTTATGAATTTACCAATGCAATTGCTGGTAAAACAGGAACCACTCAAAATCAATCAGATGGTTGGTTTATGGGAATTGTACCCAACTTAGCAACGGGCGTTTGGACGGGTGGAGAAGACAGGTCTACTCATTTTGAAGGAATTGCAAAAGGACAAGGAGCAACAATGGCTTTGCCTTCATTTGCCTTGTTTTTGAAAAAATGTTATGCAGATAAAAGCTTGCAAATTAGTCAAGAAGAATTTGAAAAACCAGAAAATTTATCAATCAATATTAATTGCGGAAAGGTAGAAAAGGAAGATGACGAGATAGAAGAAGATACCGAAGAAATAATAATAATAGAAGAAGATATCGACTTTTAAAATTTAGTTGACGAGCTGCGGCAAGTCATTTAAATATTTTTTGAGATTGCAAAACATAGTTTGAATATAAGGTATAAGAAATAGCCATATGATTAACAAAAAAGTAAAGAACGTACAAGAAGCACTCCTCGGTGTTAAAAGTGAAATGACTTTTATGCTGGGTGGTTTTGGGTTGTGCGGAATTCCAGAAAATGCCATTTCAGAGTTGGTAAGATTAGATGTTAGAGAGGTTACTTGTATTTCTAATAATGCAGGTGTAGACGGTTTTGGTTTAGGGCTATTACTTGAAAATAAGCAAATCAAAAAAATGATTTCTTCTTACGTTGGTGAGAACGACGAATTTGAAAGACAAATGCTCTCTGGAGAATTAGAGGTAGAATTAACACCTCAAGGAACACTCGCAGAAAAATGTAGAGCTGCACAAGCAGGTTTTCCAGCATTTTATACGCCTGCAGGTTACGGAACAGAAGTCGCGGAAGGAAAAGAAACAAGAGAATTTGATGGTAAAATGTATGTTTTAGAACCTGCCTTTAAAGCAGATTTCGCTTTTGTAAAAGCCTGGAAAGGAGATGCTGCCGGAAATTTAGTTTTTAAAGGAACATCAAGAAATTTTAATCCGAATATGTGCGGTGCAGCAACAATTACAGTTGCAGAGGTTGAAGAAATGGTTGAGGTTGGTGAATTAGACCCGAACAATGTTCATATTCCAGGAATATTTGTACAAAGAATTTTTCAAGGAAAAGACTACGAAAAGAGAATTGAACAAAGAACCGTAAGACAAAAATAATAAGTATGGCTTTAGATAAGACGGGTATTGCAAAAAGAATTGCCCAAGAAGTTGAAGACGGATTTTATGTAAACTTAGGGATTGGAATTCCAACCTTGGTTGCAAATTACGTAAGAGAAGATATAGAAGTAGAGTTTCAATCTGAAAACGGTGTTTTAGGAATGGGTCCTTTTCCTTTTGACGGGGAAGAAGATGCAGATATTATAAACGCCGGCAAACAAACAATTACTACAATGCCGGGTGCAAGCTTTTTTGATTCATCAATGAGTTTTGCCATGATTCGTGGCAAACATGTAGATCTTACAATTTTGGGCGCAATGGAAGTTTCTGAAAACGGAGATATTGCCAACTGGAAAATTCCTGGTAAAATGGTAAAAGGAATGGGTGGTGCAATGGATTTAGTGGCTTCTGCAGAAAATATTATTGTAGCAATGATGCACACAAATAAACACGGCGATTCTAAGATTTTAAAGAAATGCTCTTTGCCGTTAACGGGTGTTGGTTGTGTCACAAAAGTAGTTACTAATTTGGCAGTTTTAGAAGTGAAGAACAATCAGTTTCATCTGCTAGAAAGAGCTCCTGGGGTTTCTGTTGAGGATATTCAGAAAGCAACAGAAGGAACGCTTGTTATAAACGGAGAAGTACCAGAAATGAATATCTAGTGTGAGAAAATTAAAGCCATTTGTACGTCTTTTATTTCCAGTTTTGATACTTTTAATTGGACTCGTGATTTATAAAATTTTAGGCTACGAACCGAGTATTTATACAGTTTTCATAAATATAGGATTGGCCTTTGTTTTGTCTCCAAGAATAAAGAAAATTCAAACAGAAAACGGAACAGAGGAGCAATTTAGATGGTTGTTTTATAAAAAAATGTGGAAGTAATATGAAACTATTTAAAAAAGTATATTGGTTGATTTATCCGATTTTGATTGTGGTGTTTATGTTGATTTTTGATCAACTTTACAAAACAGATAATTTTATCTTAAAGGCAGGAATCTGCGCTGTTTTAGCTTTTATTTTATCGCCAAGAAAGAAAATAATTCAAACAGAAAAAGGGAAAATAAAACAAATTACTTGGCTGTTTTTAAAGGAGCCTATCAGTATCGGTTCCTAAAACATAAAAGTATTTCCTTCCTAAAAAATATAAAGAGTCATTTTCTATGAAAATAATATCATACAACGTAAACGGAATTAGAGCCGCTTTAAAAAAAGGTTTTATAGATTGGTTGCAGGTTGCAAAACCAGATGTAATTTGCATTCAAGAAACCAAAGCACACAAAGAACAATTAGACTTATCTGAGTTTGAAGATGCAGGTTATACCCATCATTATTGGTTTTCTGCTCAGAAAAAAGGATATTCTTCGGTAGCTATTCTTTGTAAAGAAAAACCAAACCATGTAGCATACGGCACAGGCATCGAAACAATGGATTTTGAAGGTAGAAACCTTCGTGTAGATTTTGATACTGTTTCTGTAATGAGCATGTATTTGCCTTCGGGAACAAATCTAGATAGGCTCAATTTTAAATTGAACTATATGGATGAAATTCAGGAATATATCAATAATTTGAAACAAGAAATTCCGAACTTAGTAATCTGCGGTGATTATAATATTTGCCACGAAGAAATAGATATTCACAATCCGAAAATGAAAGGGGTTTCTGGATTCTTACCAGAAGAAAGAACCTGGATGACTGATTTTATAAAAAGCGGCTTCGTAGATAGTTTTAGATATCTAAATCAAGAGAAACAAGCATTCTCTTGGTGGAGTTATAGAGCCAATGCAAGAGCAAATAACAAAGGATGGCGTTTGGATTATGCGATGGTTTCAGAGCCACTAAAAGAGAAGATTTCTAGAGCTTATATTTTACCAGACGCAAAACATTCTGACCATTGTCCGATTGTTGTAGAATTGGATGTATGATATAGAGACAAGAGACAAGAGACAAGAAGCAAGAGGTGTGATTGGTTTCGTTAGACGTTTTTTAGCGTTAAAATGAGTAACGTCTTATAAAAGCCTCGTTATCTTTATATTTTTTGTTTTTTTAAGTATGTTGATATCCATGGAAATGAAAGCTTGTGAGGTGTCAAGTAGTTAGAATTCAGTTTTTGGTCTTGGCATTATCAGCGAAGTGGTTGGGTGTCTTTACTGGGAAATTAATTATTAAAATAGATCAAAAATTGAAAAAAATATTTCTTTTACTACTTTTTACTGCCAGTGTTTTTTCACAAGCACCAAAAGATGCGATTCCTAAGAAAATAACACCAGCAGATTTATTTTCAGACTATGACATCGCCTTAATTGACAGCTTGTTAATGGATACTAAATACAAGTCTCCGTTATATGAAACAGCAACTTACATTATACAAGATGCAGAAGAGAAAGAGGTTTCTAATGTTGAATTATCAACAGCAGTTCTAAAAGAAAGACTTCAAAATATCAATGCAAAAACACCCTTTCATATTGCATACAATCCTGCTTTAGAAAAAGTTATAAAATCCTATTTAAAGTATCGTAAAAGGTATTATCCTGCTTTAATGGCGAAGGCTCTTTATTATTTTCCGATGTTCGAGAAATATTTAGACCAATATGACATTCCTATAGAAATGAAATATTTGGCCATTGTAGAATCGGCTTTAAATCCGACTGCAAAATCAGGCATGGGTGCAACAGGTTTGTGGCAATTTATGTATCCAACTGGTGTACAATACAAACTAAAGGTAAGTTCTTATGTAGATGAGCGCCAAGATCCCGTAAGAGCAACCATTGCTGCTTGTAAATATTTATCAGATTTATACTCCATTTTTGGCGATTGGGATTTGGCTTTGGCGGCCTATAATTCAGGTCCTGGAAATGTTTCAAAAGCTATTAAACGTTCTGGAGGTTATCGAAATTATTGGAATATTCGTCCGTTTTTACCAAGAGAAACCGCCAGTTATGTGCCTGCTTTTTATGCAACAATGTATTTATTTGAGTATCAAAAAGAGCACAACTTAGTAGCAGATGCTCCACAAATTCGTTATTTTGAAACAGATACCCTTTCGGTAAAAAAGACAATTAGTTTTGATCATGTATCTGAAGCTACAGGCATTAGTTTAGAATTAATTCAGTTTTTGAATCCTTCTTATAAATTAGATATTATTCCTTTTGTTGAAGGAAAAAATTATACCATTGCGTTACCAAGAAAGAATTCTTTTAATTTTATAGAAATGGAGGAGGCAATCTATGCCTTGGCAGCCGAAGACGCATCTAAAAGAGAAAAGCCCTTACCGAAGTACTTTGAAATGGATAAGCGCATTCGGTACAAAGTGAAAAACGGAGATTTTTTAGGAAAGATTGCAAATAAATTCGGCGTAAGAGTTAGCGATATAAAGCGCTGGAACCGCATGAAAACAAGCCGATTAAAAATTGGACAGCGTTTAAGTATCTATCCAAAAAAATATTAATCACAAAATTACAAGGAAAGAGTTTAACTAAAAAAATAGCAGTAAAAAAGAGATTGCTAAAAGTTCTGGAGTAAGAAAAGTCCCTTTATTTTAGAATATTTTTTTATAAAATGATACATTGGAACAATATTTGGAGCTATTGAAATAGAAAATTCTGAATGAAACTTAAAATTTATAAAAGCTACTTATGAAAAATTTAATTTCAATACTTATTACAGCAGTATTATTAACCTCTTGCACAGGAACAGATAAATTTGTTTTAAGAAGTTCTCTTGGAAAAGTGAACAAAGTAATGGTGGTTACTAAAGTTAGCGACTGGAACGGAGACATAGGCGCTGCAGTTAGAAATTCTTTTGGAGAGATGGTGGTTGGTCTGCCACAACCAGAACCTGTACTATCTGTTTCTCAGATTGCGCCAAATGGTTTTAGAAGCATGATGAAAGTTTCTAGAAATATTCTAATTATTGGTGAAGGAGAGAAAGAAGATTTCTATATTAAGAAAAATGTATATGCCCAGCCACAAACTATTGTTTATGTTTACGGTACAGATGATGCAAGTGCTATAAAAGTATTTAATGCTCATAAAAAGGAAATTATAGCAGCATATATTTCTTCGGATATATTAATGACGCAGAAAATTTTTAAAGAAAAAAAGTTAGATGAATCTCAATTCAAAACACTTCAAAATTTAGGAGTTTCTTTTACTGCACCAGAAAACTTTAAAACAGTAGATGATACCGGAGATTTCTTATGGTTAAGACAGCACTTGTTAAGTGGAATTGCAAAAACCGGAAGTAATAATATATTGGTATATGCAGTCCCTTTAGGAGACGAAACCAACGTTTCTGAAAACATTATAGCAGTTAGAAATAGTATTGGTAAAAAGTACATTCCTGGTACAAACCCAGAAACAATGCACATGATTACAGAGGAAGCATACACCCCTTTTACGTCGGAAGTTGTTTTAGACGGGAAAAAGACTTTTGAAACAAGAGGTAAATGGGAAGTGAAAAATGATTTTATGGCAGGACCTTTTTTAAACTACTCTGTAGTTGATAAGAAGAACAATAGAATTGTAGTTTTTGAAGGTTTTACGTACGCACCTTCTGTAAATAAAAGAGCCTTTTTATTCGAACTAGAGGCAATTGCAAAATCTATGAAGATTAAATAAAGCTATTATTTTAAATATAAAATAAAACCCTAAAAGATATTCTTTTAGGGTTTTACTTTGTGTTATAGATTTAGGGTTAAAAAGGTGCTTCCTATGCAATCAATATTTGTGCAAGCTGGCAACGACTCTTATTCTTTTAAGCTATAAGGCTATTCGTAACAAAAAATTTAGAACCTTCTCTTTATTGCTTACTAATATCCTATTTTTTCTCTCAGTCTGCTTAGAACTCCGTTTGCAGTTGCGCTCGCTTTTTCTGCGCCAATACTTAATGCTTCATCAATTTCATGTTTGTTTTCCATAAAGTGATTGTATTTTGCTCTAACGGTTGCAAACTTCTCTATAATTAATTCATATAAAGCCTGTTTTGCATGTCCGTATCCGTAGTTTCCACCTTCATAATTTGCTCTCATTTCTTTAATTTGAGCGGCTGAAGCAAGTAATTTATACAACGCAAATACATTGTCTGTATCTGGATTTTTTGGAGCCTCTAAGGCCAAACTATCGGTCTTAATTCCCATAATTTGTTTGCGTAATTTTTTATCGGTGAGAAAAATATTGATGGTATTATTCCTAGATTTACTCATTTTTTCACCGTCAATTCCAGGAACCAATTTTGTGTGCTCTTGAATCTTTGCTTTTGGTAAAACCAAGGTTTCTCCCAGAATATTATTTATTCTACTAGCAACGTCTCTAGTCATTTCTAGATGTTGCAGTTGGTCTTTGCCAACGGGTACAATTTCTGCATCATACAGTAAAATATCTGCTGCCATTAACATTGGATAGGTAAATAAACCTGCATTTACGTCTTCTAATCGGTCTGCTTTGTCTTTAAAACTATGCGCTAACGTAAGTCTTTGAAAAGGAAAATAGCAACTTAAATACCAAGTTAGTTCAGCTGTTTGAGGAACATCACTTTGTCTGTAAAAAACAGTTTTATCAATATCTAAACCACAAGCAAGCCAAGTTGCAGCGGTACTATAAGTGTTTTCTCTTAATTCTTTTCCGTCTTTAATTTGAGTTAAAGAATGCATATCTGCAATAAATAAATAGGCTTCATTTTCTGGGTTATTTGCCATTTCTACTGCTGGCAATATAGCACCTAGTAAATTTCCTAAATGTGGGGTTCCTGTACTTTGAACACCTGTTAAAATTCTTGACATTATTTTTTATTTTTGATACTTCATATAAATGTAAGATGTTTCGCTTTCATAAGCTGAATAAAAAACATTTAAGATGGTAAAAATAAGGTTTTGATTAGTAAAATCCATTAACAAAAAGAATATTAGTATTTTTGTTTGTTGCAAGCTGTCTTGTAAAAAAAATACGCCCACAATACCAGCTGTTTGTGAATACAGTAATTAACTATTTAAACTCATAATGAATTCTGTGAAATTAATGAAAGCCCCTCTATTCTTAATCTGGCGTCTCTGGTTTGGTATTTTAATACTGTTTTCTATCTTATTGTTTTTCCCCTTTTTATTGCTTTTTTCATTCAAAGAAGAACACTATCATTTGTTCTGGAAATTTGCAAGAATGCTTTCTATCATATTAATTTACGGCATGGGTTTTCGCTTAAATTTTAAAGCGAACGAAAATATAGACCCTAATAAGAGTTATATGTACTGCCCGAATCACGGTTCTTTATTAGACCCTTTTGTATTAATTGCTTTGAGTAAAAAACCAATTGTATTTGTGGGAAAAAAGGAACTTGCTAAAATTCCTGTTTTTGGTTTTTTCTACAAGAGAACTGTAATTATGGTAGATAGAAGCAGCTTCAGGAGTAGAAAACGCGTTTTTGAAATGGCGAAAGAAAGATTACAAAATGGGGTAAGCATGGCAATTTTTCCTGAAGGATTAGTGCCGTCTGAAGATGTAGTTTTAGCACCCTTTAAAAAAGGAGCATTTAGCTTAGCCATAGAATTCGGAATCCCAATTATACCGCAAGTGTATTATGATTGTAAGCGTTTCTTTTCTTGGGATGTTTTCAAAGGAAGGCCAGGAGTTTTAAGAGTGCAGCAACACCATTTTATAGAAACGAAAGGCTTGTCTTTGACAAAAGACATGGAGGTGTTAAAAAATAAAACTTTCAATCTAATTTACAAAGACTTGGAAAAGGATGTGAAATACATGAAAGATACAAATAGAAAAAGATGAGTGAAAAATTAAATTTTACATATAGTAAGGCTGAGGAAAAATTAAATATTTGGTCTCATGCCTTCGGTTTGTTGCTGAGCGCAATTGCATTTCCTTTTTTAGTTATAAAGGCCTTTAGTTTTGATGGTTTTTGGAAACCGACAAGCTTTATTATATATGGTTTGAGCCTTATGATATTATATGCAGCATCTACATTTTACCATGCGGCAACCGAGCCTAAGAAAAGAAGAAAATTAAACATCGTAGATCATTCCGCAATTTATGTGCTCATTGCAGGCAGCTATACTCCTTTTATTTTGGTAGGATTAGATTCTGTATTGGGCAATTATATGTTCGTATTTGTGTGGCTTTTTGCACTAGTTGGCGTCATCTTAAAATTATTTTTTACGGGTCGATTTAATAAATTATCTACGGCAATGTACTTGTTAATGGGTTGGCAGGTTGTCTTTTTTATAAGTCCTTTAATGGAAAGCTTGTCTTCTTTTAGTTTGCATTATTTGTTTATTGGAGGTGTCTTTTATAGCATAGGAGCAGTGCTTTACATGATAAAGAAATTACCTTATAACCATGCAATATTTCACCTATTCGTGCTTTTAGGAAGTTTTAGTCACTTTTTGGCAATTTATTATTTGTAGTAAATTATTGCTTTAAGCCTTTGTATTTAGTCCTATTACAGCCAGTTCTTAAAAGGAAGTTTGCTAATGCTAGAATTGTAATATTTTAATTCTCCTGTAACTTCATTCCCCAACCAGGTTGGTTTTTCGAAGGTTTCATTTTCAAAACTCAATTCTATTTCCGCCACAAGTAAGCCTAAGTTATCTCCTAAAAAAACATCCACCTCAAAAGTGTGGGTTCCTTTTTTTATGAGATATCGGTGTTTTTCAATAATGCTGGGTTCGCATAAAAGAAGCAATTCCTCTGCTTCAAAAAACGGTATCTCTTTTTCCCATTCAAATCTTGTAGTGCCTGCTTTGTTCGATTTTCCTTTAATCGTTATAAACCCTTTCTCATCAGCAATTCTAATTCGTACGGTTCTATTCTTATCTGCGTTGAGATACCCTTGCTTCATGTATTTCTTTTCGAAGCTTTCTGTTTTGAAATCTAAGTTTTTTACTAAAAATTTTCTTTCTATTTCTAAGCTCATAAAATCCGATTCAATTTTGTACTAATGTAGTCTGTTTTAGCGTTATTGTAACAATAAATAAATATCTTTGGATTATAAAATTGTTGAATGAAAAAAATCTTTTCTTTTTATTTTCTAATCTCTTCTCTAGTCATTTATGCACAAACAGATTATAGTGCTTCTTGGGAAGATTTTTACTCCTATAATAATGTAAAAGATTTCACAAAGGTAGATACTATAATTTATGCTTTGACAGATAATGCGATTTTTACCTATGATATTTTAAGTGGTGAAATTAATAAACTTTCTTCTGTGCAAGGTTTGTCTGGCGAAGTAACTTCTGCCATCCATTATAATGAAACGTTTAAAAGAGTAATTATTGGTTATGAAAATGGCCTAGTAGAGGTCATAGATAGTGATGGCGCTATTACTATTTCATCAGATATTGTTAATTTCAATCAATCTGGAGAGAAAAGCATCAATCATATTTCTGAGTTTAACAACAAACTGTATCTATCTACACCTTTTGCAGTGGTTGTCTATGACATAGAAAACTTGGAGTTTGGCGATACTTATTTTATTGGAAACAACTCTTCTTCCATCAAAATAAATGAAACTATAATTTCGAATGATATTATTTACGCCGTTACAGAAGTTGGTGTTTTTAAAGCAGACATCACAAGTAATTTATTAATAGATTACAATAATTGGGAACAATTATTTATGGGTAGAAATTTTAAAAATAGTGCGTTCTTAAAGAACCTGTATGTTACAGAGGGTTCTAAAGTATTTGCTTTTGATGGAACAATTTTATCAAATGAAATAGATTTTTCTGAAGAAATAAAAAGTTTAAAATCATCTACTGAGCATCTTATTATTTCCCTTAATAAGAAAGCAATAATTTTTGATAATGCGATGAATGAGGTGAAACAGTTTACCTCTGATATGGCATTTGATTATTCTCTAAATACTGCTTTTTTTGAAAATAACACCGCTTTTTTAGCAACCAAAGAATTAGGAGTGCTGCTAACAACACTTTCTCAGCCTTCTGCATATTTAGAAATTCACCCAGAAGGTCCTTTGTCCAATAATGTCTTTTCTATTGCGGCGAACAATGACAATCTTTGGGTAGTTTATGGTGGCTATTTTCCAAATTTTGCACCAAGTGGTGTTCGAATAGGATATAGTCATTTTAATGGAGATCGTTGGATAAACACAAAATTTGACCCCGATTTTCCACTTACAGATTTAAACCACATAACGATAGATACAAGTGCAGAAAACAAAGTGTATATCAGTTCTTTTGGGAGTACTAGAGAGACAACAAGTGTTGCTACAGGAGGTCTTTTAGTGGTAGAAAATGATGAGGTTACCAATTTTTACAATCATTTAAACAGCCCTTTGGAAGATATTATACCTAACAATCCGGATGTGGTAACAATAAGAATAGGCAGCACTGCGCTAGACAATCAAGGAAATTTATGGATTACAAATATTGGTGCTATTAAAGAATTGAAGAAACTATCCGCAAGCGGTCAATGGTCTGATTATGATATGAGTTCTGTAAAAGAAAATGGGGGTTTTGGTCTATATGAGATGGCAATAGATCTAAATAATAGCATTTGGTATGGCGCTAGAAATGACGGAGTATTTGTTTTTAATGAAAACGGAAATCGTAAAAAAGCATTAATCGCAACACCTAATCTTGGGAATTTACCAGACGCATCTGTTTTAACGGTTGCCGTAGATAGGAGTAATAAAATTTGGTTGGGCACAAAATCTGGAATGGTTGTTTATAATAATGCCTTCGGCCTTTTTGACGAGGTAGCTACAAATGCAGAACCTGTTGTAATTAACGGAGATGAAAACGGTTTTGGAGAGCGTCTTTTAGGTGATCAAGCAATTAATTCAATTGTAGTAGACGGTGCAGATAACAAATGGTTTGGTACAGCCAATGGAGGGGTTTTGTATACAAATCCAACCGGTAGAGAAACAATTGCAATTTTTAGTAAAAGAAACTCGCCCTTACCTTCTAACAGAATTTTAAAAATTAGCACAGATATTGTAACGGGTAAAGTATATTTTGCAACAGATAAAGGGGTTGTCGCATACAATAGCAATGTTTCGCCTTTTGGTGATGTTTTAGGAGCGGTGTATGCCTATCCAAATCCGGCGCTTAATAATCATGAAACAATTACCATAGATGGTAGAAATGGCACACATTTACCGAAAGGAACAAACGTAAAAATTATTGATGTTGCAGGTAATTTGGTCCATGAAACAAATGTTGTAGAGGGCCAAGAATTGCAAGGAGGAAAAGTAGTTTGGAACAAACTAAATTTGGCAGGAAATAGAGTAGCTTCTGGTATTTACATTGTTTTACTTTCTAATGATGACGCATCAGAAACCGCAGTTACAAAAATTGCTATTGTTAATTAGATGGCTGTTATAACCACCAAAGCCATTGTGCTCAGCAGCTTAAAATATAGCGATACCAGTTTAATTGTAAAGTGTTATACAGCAGAAGAAGGCCTCAAATCTTATATTATAAAAGGGATTTTAAAATCTAAAAAAGGCGGCATTAAAGTAGCATACTTTCAACCATTAACGCAATTAACTTTGGTTGCAAATCACAGCAATAAAAGTTCACTTCATACCCTAAAAGAAGTTCAAATTTTAAATCCGTACAAAACAATTTATAGAGATATTGTAAAACAATCTGTGGTGTTGTTTCTTTCTGAAGTATTAGCGAATAGCATTCAAGAGGAAGAAAAGAACGAAGATTTTTACACCTATTTAGAAGCGGGTTTAATCTGGCTAGATGTGCATGATAAAATAGCCAATTTTCATTTGCTCTTCTTGTTAAATGCAGCCCGTTTTTTGGGCTTCTATCCAGATACAACAGAAACGACACTTCTTGGTTTCGATTTGTTAAACGGAAGTTTCTCAGAGCCAACGGGTACTAAAAATATTATTTCTGGAAACGAATTTTATCAATTTAAAAAGCTTTTAGGCATAAATTTTGATAGTATAGAAGCGGTGTCTTTTAGTAAGAATGAAAGGCAATTGGTATTACAGATTATAATCAGATATTTTGAATTACATTTGGATGGTTTTAGAAAACCAAAATCATTACAAATTTTAGAAGCAGTTTTTAATTAATGAGAAATTTATTTTTTACAATTATTCTTTTTATCAGTGGTATTACTCTTGCGCAAAAAGTAAAAGTATTAGACCAGCAAACTGGTAAAATCATTAAAAATACTAGCATTTTTAATGATAAAGAAACAATTAATATAACCACAGACCTAGACGGTTTTGCAGATATTTCTGAATTTAAGGATACCGAAATTGTAGTTTTTTCACACCTTTCTTATGCTGTTTTAAGAGTAAAAAAAGCGGTTATCAAATCTAGAAATTACATTATTTATTTAACCAAGGAATCAGAGCAATTAGATGAAGTTGTAATTTCTCTCTTTAAAAAAGAAGAAAAAACGGCTAGAATTGCAGAACAAATTGCTGTTTTAAATGCCAGAGACATACAGAAAATTTCACCCCAAACTTCGGCAGATTTATTAGCAACAATTCCTGGTATAAAAGTACAGAAATCTCAGTTTGGTGGCGGAAGTCCGGTAATTCGTGGTATGGAATCTAACCGGGTTTTATTGGTAGTTGACGGTGTTAGAATGAACAATGCAATTTATAGAAAAGGCCACTTGCAAAGTTCTATTACGGTAACGCCAAATATGTTAGAGAAAACAGAAGTGGTTTTTGGACCTTCTTCTGTCTTGTATGGTTCTGATGCTTTGGGAGGTGTAATTCATTATTATACAAAGACTCCAAAATTATCTCAAGAAAACGAAGTAGAAAGTCAGTTATTTTCTAGATTTTCAACGGTAAACCAAGAAGTTACTACCAATGTTTCTGCAGAGGTTAGAAGGAAAAACTGGGCATCTTTAACCAGTGTTTCTTACAGCGATTTTGGCGATTTAAAAGCAGGGACAAATCGTTCGCACGGTTTTAATGACTGGGGAAGAGTGCACTTCTTTTCAGAAAACACCAATGGCAATTACAGTGAAAATCCGACTGAAAATTCAAATTCGAACATACAGCGAAATACAGGGTATAAACAAACAGATCTTCTACAAAAATTCTTTGTACCCTTATCAAAAGATACAGATTTAAAGGTAAACCTGCAGTACTCAACATCTTCGGACATCCCTAGATTTGATAGATTGGCAGAACTAAAAGACGGTGAGCTGAAGTTTGCAGAATGGTTTTATGGCCCTCAAAAAAGATTTTTAGCGTCTACTCAATTACTTCTAAATCCCTCTAAAAAATGGGTTGAAAGCGGAATAATAACAGCAGCGTATCAAAATATACAAGAAAGTAGAATTCAGCGTAAATTTGGCAGCTTAGACAGGTCTTATAGAGAAGAAATGGTAGCTGTTTATAGTTTGAATGGCGATTTCTCAATATCATTAACAGCAGATAAAAGAAGAACATTTTCTTATGGTTTTGAGTTTGCTTACAATGACGTAAATTCGAATGCTATTGGTAAAGAATTAAACATTGTAAACGGAGAAATAGCCGGATTTTCAAACAATTTTAAAGTACAATCTCGCTATCCTGACGGTGGTAGTAATTATTCAAGTTCTGCGGTGTATTTAGATTACAGGCAAGATATTAATAGCAAGTCTACTTTAAATTCGGGAATTCGTTTTACAAATACCAACTTAAATGCAACCTGGATAGATCAAACATTTATACAATTAGCAGAAACAACCATACATGCAAACCATTCCGCTGTAACTGCAACGGTTGGTTATGTGTACAAACCGAATAAAAATTGGCAGATAAACAGTGTCGTTTCTTCTGGTTTTAGGTCGCCAAACATAGATGATATTGGAAGGGTGAGAGAAAAAGCAGGAAATGTTACAGTACCAAATATACATGTTACGCCAGAATTTGCGTACAATGCAGAAATAGGAGTTCAGAAATATTTTAATGATAAGAAATTTCGTTTTGGTGCAACTATTTACTACACCTTATTAGACAATTACATACAAAGAGATTTTGTGTATAACTCAGACGGAAGCATGCAACAAGTAGAATTTGATAATGAGTTTGGCAATGCTGTTTCTAATCAGAATAAAGACAAAGCCTACATTACAGGGTATACCGCTAATTATTTAGGAAAAATTTCTAATGCTTGGAGAACTTCTGGTTTTGTGACCTTTACAAAAGGGAGAACTTATGACACCAATGAACCAATGTCTTCTATTCCGCCGTTATTTGGGCAGTTTGAGGTGAATTATAAAGTGGACAGACTTGAGTTGGGTGCAGCGCTTCGTTTTAATTCAAAGAAAGATATTGCAGATTTTAATATCACAGAAGGAATAGACAACCATGATTTAACACCCATTGTAAACGCAAATGCTACAGAGCAAACGGCTATATATGCAGGTTCACCAAGCTGGGTTACTGTAGGTTTAAATGGCAGGTTTGTTGTAAGTGATAATTTTTCTGTTTTAGCGAGGTTTGATAACTTATTAGACCAACACTATATAGAGTTCGCATCTGGGGTTGCTTCTCCAGGAAGAAACTTATCGATTTCTTTTATGGCTAATTTTTAACTATTTCTTTTTCCCTTCTTCTGTAAAATTTTCAGTCAGTTTTTTTTCCGTTTTTACAATACTAACAATAATTGATAAAAACACGAATGCCATGGGTTGCCAAGTTAATTCGGCTTTTAAAAAAGTTACAAAGGCCAAGCCAGCAAGAAAAGAAATACCCGCATAAATTAACAAGCTTCTATTAAAAGTGGTGTTTGCAAAGTCCCATATTTGCTGATTTTGCATTGCTTTTGGTGTCTTATAACCATAAATGCTATTTATTTTTTTCGGTGGGAATTTCCAAAAAAGAACGCTAATTAAAAACAACAATCCGTTTGTGGTAAACACATATAATAAAGCATCATTCATCTTTCTGTTTTTTTAAATTTGCTACTGCTACTGCTACTGCTACTGCTACTGCTACTGCTACTTCTTACTTCTTCAAAGGTCTCAGCAATCCTTCTTGTGCAAAAGAGGCAATTAATTTGCCATCTCTTGTAAATATGTTTCCTTTCGCCAAGCCTCTTGCTCCGTATGCGTTTGGTGATTCTGCAGAAAAGAGCATCCAATCATCAAAATCGAAATCTCTAAAAAACCACATCGAATGGTCTAAACTCGCTGTTTGGGTATTTGCAAAACTAAACTTACTGCCGTTTGGATTAAAAGCAGCATTTAAGACGTTATAATCAGAGATATAGGTAAGAATTTCTTGTTTTGTTCTGTAGTCTAAAGCCGTCTTTTCACCTTTTAAACGAAACCAAACTTGTTCTGTTGGGGGCACATCTTTTGGTTCTAGCGGATTTGGAACTCTTACAGGTTTAAATTCTATCGGTCTTTTTACACTTAAAAAGGCTTTGGTAGATTTTGGTAAGAAATCGCCAAACTGTGCTAACATATCGTCCCAACTTAACAATTCTTCTGGTTGCTTTATGTTCGTGTCAAAATGTGCTTGATGTTCAAAACCTTCTTCTTTTATATGAAATGACGCCGCTAAAATAAAAATAGATTTGTCATGTTGAATGGCAGTAACTCTTCGGGTAGAAAAACTACCACCATTTCGCATTTCTTCCACTTTATAATGGATAGGAACTGTCAAGTCTCCTGCCTCTAAAAAATAGCCATGTAAAGAATGTAAGAACCTGTTTTCTGGTATGGTTCTATAGGCAGCATTTACGGCTTGCGCTAAAACTTGGCCTCCAAAAACATGCGGACTTCCAATGGTATAACTATCTCCACTAAAGGTGTTATTTCCTAAGTTTTTTAAGTCTAAAAGGGCAATTAATTCTTGGCTAGTTTGCATTTATGCTATTTTTTAAAAGGAAATTTTTGTTGAAAAGGAGTGGGTTGCACCCTTTGCAAAAATAACTTTAAAATTTTGTTTTTTATGGTTTTCTTATGACGAAGATACATGGTTAAATCTTGAGGAATTGCCCCAACAGAACTTTTAATTTCGCTTGCAGTTCTTCCGAAATTAATAGTTTTTAATTTTTTGCTAATGGCAATTTCGATGTATTCATATAACATTCTTTGGTAAATTGCGTGTGTTCTGTTTCGTTGATAATCAATCCCTACAAAATGGGCATCTAAAGAATTGTTGTTTACTACTCCAGAGGTAAAACCTACAATTTTATCTTCTAGCCAATAGGTTTTTAAGAGATAATCATCTCCTAGTTTTTCTTTTAAATCTCTGTAGGTTTCTAAATTAAAGTTGCCCAAATTAAAACCAGCATTGGTAGCTACTTTTTCATATAAAGTAGTCATTTCTGGCAATTGTGCTTCTATGTTTTTTAAAGTAACATCTCGAATGCTAAGGCTTGCACTTTGCTGAAGTGCTTTTCTTGCTTTTACTCTAAATTTCGTTTTCATAGCGGCCAAATAGTCATCAAAATTTTGCCACTCCTCTTGCAGTTGAAGCTTCATATTCGGCTCTACAGAGAAGGCATGGTACTTGAAATCTTTTAACTCATCTGTAATAAATAGCGATTCTTTTGCAAAGTCTTTGAGTAGAAATGCGTCTATCTGCTTTCCTAATTTTCTATTGGAATTCACAAAATGAAGAATGCTCTCTGCCAACTCCTTTATAAGGACTTTTTTATTTTGTTGTTCCTTTATAAAAACACCATGTTCTCCGCTTACAAAGGTATTTCCACAAATTAAAAGTTTTAAAGGTTTTTTACCTGGAAATACATGCAGCTTTCTGCCAATGTTTTTTAAAAACTCAAAGTCGTTTTTAATTCCTTTTAAATAAAAATCTATAATTTTTATACTAGCAAAGGCTACGGGCTGTTCAGTGTCATCAACTAATACAATATAACAAAAAGTAATCTCTGGGTGATTTTTTTCTAATGAATTTAAAAATTTCGGATTAAAATAAACATTTTCTGTGCAGGTTAAAGCGTCCCAAATTTGAGTAGGAATCTCTTCGATAGCAGAGAAAAATAATGCAGTGTTTGTGTTCTTACAACAGTTCAAATTAATGGAGATAAAATGTTTTTTTTTAGTGTCTCATAGCAATGAAAAGACACGCTCTTCTTTTACAATGTTAAAGATGCTAAAAAAAAATGACTAGAGGAATTTTAGATTCAAAATTACTTATTATAACATTTCTTTAACATATTACTTTTAAACCACAAAGGTTGTTTTTTGTCTAAAGGCTACCTTTGTGCAAATCACAAATACCTCTTTTTAAATAAAAAGAGGTAAATTTTTATTGATTATGAGAAAATTTATTTTAGCCATTCTTGGTGTTTTAGTAGTTGTAGCAGCTGTCTTTTTTGGAAATCAGTTGGTAGAAAAAAATCAAAAACCAAAACCAAAGTTTAAGAAGCAAATAAAAACGGTTTTTGTAGAAAAAGTACAAAATACAGACATCCCTATTGTGCTGTCTGCAAGTGGTAACCTAATCGCAAAAAATAAAATTGAGCTGTTTTCAGAAGTACAGGGAATCTTAAAGCCAGCTGGGAAAGCGTTTAAAGCAGGAACTAGTTTTTATAAAAATGAGACACTGTTAAGTATCAATAGTGATGAGTTTTACGCAAGTTTACAATCTCAAAAAAGTAATTTATATAATTTAATTACAGCAGTTTTGCCAGATTTACGTTTAGATTATCCATTAGAGTTTAATTCATGGGAAACGTATTTACAAAGTTTCAAAATGAATAAAAAGGTACCAACATTGCCTGCGTTTTCCTCGGATAAAGAAAAATATTTTATTTCTGGACGCGGAATTTTAACGGCATATTACAATGTAAAGAACTTGGAAGCACGTTTTGCAAAACATCAGATAAAGGCACCTTTCTCAGGAATATTAACAGAGGCGCTGGTAAGTCCCGGAACTTTGGTGAGAGTAGGGCAAAAATTAGGCGAATATATAGACCCAAGTATTTATGAAATGGAAGTTTCTGTAAATGCAGAATTTGCCGATTTGTTAAAAGTAGGAAATGCCGTAGCACTTTCTAATTTAGAGAAAACCAAGAAATACACCGGAAAAGTAGTGCGTGTAAATGGCAGAGTAGACCAAGTTTCTCAAACGATAAAAGCCTATATAGATGTACAACACAAAGATTTAAAAGAAGGTATGTTCTTAGAGGCTGCTTTAGTAGCGAAATCTGAAAGCAACGCCATAAAGATTTTTAGAAAATTACTAATTGATAATAATGCGGTATATACTGTAAAAAATGACACTATTTTAAGCCTTACACCCATACAAACTGTTTATTTTGGAGGAGAGAAAGTGGTGATAAGAGGCCTAAAAAATAACGACAAAATTTTAACTCAAACCTTACCAGGAGCTTTTGACGGTATGATTGTGAAAATTAATAAGTAATTAGTGCTATGAAAAAAATAATTACATATTTTATAAAATACCCTGTTGCCGTAAATGTCATGATTTTGGCATTTATAATTTTTGGTTTGGTAGGTGCTTTAAGTATGAAGTCTTCCTTTTTTCCTTTGGTAGATTCTCAATTAATTAGAATTAGCTTGATTTATCCAGGAGCTTCACCGGCAGAAATGGAAGAAGGAGTTGTACTTAAAATTGAAGACAATTTAAAAGGAATTGTTGGGGTAGAGAGAGTTACTTCTGTTTCTCGAGAAAATTCTGCAAGTGTAAATGTAGAGGTAGAAAAAGGAAAAAATATAGATGTAGTTTTATCTGATGTTAAAAATGCGGTAGACAGAGTACCTTCTTTTCCCTCGGGAATGGAACCTCCAGTAATTGCAAAAGTAGAAAGTATAAGACCTACTATTAGTTTTACCGTTAGTGGAGAAAATATTTCTTTAAAGTCTTTAAAACAGTATGCAAGAAGCATCGAAAATGATATTCGTGGTATTGACGGAATTTCTCAGGTAGCACTTTCTGGATTCCCGGATGAAGAAATAGAAATTGCCATTAGAGAAAACGATTTAAGAGCCTATAATTTATCATTTACAGAAGTTTCAAACGCTATTAGAAGTTCTAATATTTTAATTACCGGTGGTAATATAAAAACAGCCGAAGAAGATTATTTAATTCGTGCGAGTAACCGTTCTTATTACGGAGTAGAATTGCAGAATTTAATTGTGAGAACTACACCTTCAGGAAACATTATTCGTTTAAAAGACATTGCTTCAGTAAAAGATATTTGGTCAGAAAATCCGGATAGGTTGTTTTACAACGGCAATTTAGCAATTAATATTACGGTTAGTAACACCAATAATGAAGACTTAATTTCATCTGCAGATAAAATCAAAGCATACATTTCAGAGTTCAATCAAAAACAACAAAACGTACAATTAAATGTTTCTAGTGATGCTTCTATAACCTTAAATGGAAGAACAAAATTATTGATAGAAAATGGTGTTGTAGGGATTCTATTAGTGTTGTTTTTCTTGGCTTTATTTTTGAATTTAAGATTGGCAATTTGGGTAGCCTTTGGCTTGCCTATTGCCTTTTTCGGAATGTTTATGTTTGCCGCTCAATTTGATGTGACCATAAATGTACTATCCCTTTTTGGGATGATTATTGTAATTGGTATTCTGGTAGATGATGGAATTGTCATTGGAGAAAACATATACCATCATTATTATGATTTAGGAAAATCTAAAATCAATGCGGCTATAGATGGCACAATGGAGGTAATTCCGCCAATTGTTTCTGCTATTTTAACCACCATAATTGCTTTTTCTACATTCTTCTTTGTAGATGGTAGAATCGGAAGTTTCTTCGGGGAAGTCTCTACAATTGTAATACTTACGTTAGTAGTTTCTTTAATAGAAGCATTGATCATTTTACCTGCACATATTGCACATTCTAAGGCTTTAGATAGAAGAAAATTAGAAAATGGAGAAGTTGTAAAAACAAAAGGGATTGACGGTTTTTTTAAGAAAATTAATAAAAAGGCAGACACATTTTTAGGGAAGTTTCGAGATGGTTATTATGTGCCATTTCTAAAGTTCTCTTTAAAAAACAAGGTTTTTATGTTCTGTATGTTTGTTGCAGCACTCTTAATTAGCGTTTCTGCCTTGCAAGGAGGTATTATTAAAAGCTCTTTCTTTCCAAGAATTGCAAGTGATCGTATTCAGATTTCTTTAAACATGCCACAAGGAACGAATGAAAGCATTACAGATTCTTTAATATCTTCAATAGAAGAAAAAGTATGGCTGGTAAATAAAGAGTTTACAGAAAAACAAACAGGCAATGTTGCCATTGTAGAAAATGCCATCAGAAGAGTAGGTCCTGGAAGTGCAAACGGAACATTAACCGTAAATTTATTACCGGGTGAAGCAAGAGATTTTTCATCACCAGAAATAACCAATGCGATTCAAGAAAAAGTAGGTAAAATATATGGTGTAGAAAGTTTAACTTTTGGTTCGGGTGGTAACTTTGGTGGCAGTCCGGTTGCAGTTTCTTTATTAGGGAACGATATTAAAGAGTTAAAAGCGGTAAAAGATGCACTAAAGCTAGAACTAGAAAACAATCCTTTGCTAAAGGATGTTGCAGACAATGACCCTGCAGGAATTAAAGAAGTAAGTATCGTTTTAAAAGACAATGCTTACCTATTAGGCCTAAATTTACAAGCTGTCATGTCTCAGGTTAGAGCTGGTTTTTTCGGAGTACAAGCACAGCGTTTTCAGCGTGGCCAAGATGAAATTAAAGTTTGGGTTCGGTATGATAAAAAAGACAGGTCTTCTATAAAAGATTTAGATGACATGCGCATTGTTTCGCCAAACGGAACGCGAATTCCGTTTTCTGAAATAGCTACATATACCATCGAAAGAGGAGACATTGCCATCAATCATTTAGAAGGAAAAAGAGAAATACAAATTACTGCAGATTTAAAAGATTTAACGGCAAGTGAAACCGATATTTTAGACAATATTAAGACGGTAATCATGCCAGAAATCTTGTCGAAATACCCAACTGTAAAGCCAATTTACGAAGGGCAAAATAGAGAGGCTAAAAAGACAACAGATTCTATAAATGTGGTAGGGCCAATTATATTACTCTTAATTTATATTGTTATTGCATTTACGTTTCGTTCTTACAGTCAGCCAATTTTACTAATTGTAATGATACCTTTTAGTATGATTGGGGTTATTTGGGGGCATTATATCCATAATTTTGCAATTGGTATTTTGTCTTTCTTAGGAATTATTGCCTTGATAGGTATTATGGTAAATGACGGTCTGGTGCTTATTGGTAAATTTAATAGTTTTCTAAAGGAAGGCTTAAAATATGATGAAGCTTTAATAAAAGCAGGTCAGTCTCGTTTCAGAGCTATTTTCTTAACTTCTTTAACAACAGTTGCTGGTTTGGCACCCTTAATTTTTGAAAAAAGCAGACAGGCACAATTTCTAATTCCAATGGCAATTTCTATTGCATATGGTATTGCAATTGCAACCATTTTAACGCTGGTAATGTTACCAATGATGTTGTCTGTTTCAAATGCGATTAAGGTGAAAATTAAGTGGTTAAAAACTGGGAATGAGATCACAAAAGAAGAAGTAGAAAGAGCCATTATAGAATCTAAATTTGATCAAGATGAAATTTAATAAAATTAAAATAGCCTGTGTGCTGTTTTTAGCAACTTTACAAGGGTTTTCTCAAGAGATTTTAACAAAGAAGGAAGCCTTAGCAGTTGCTTTAGAACATAATTTCGGAATTAAAATTGCAACTAATAATTTAGAAGTTGCTAAAAATAATGCGGGTATTTACAACAGTGGTTATTTGCCAACTGCTGCATTAAATTCTGGAACAGATTATCGGAATAATAACCAAAAAATCGTTTTTAAAGACCCACAAACTGGTGAAGATGCAGAAAGAGTTGGT
>ENA-ORXF01000619-ORXF01000619.1-marine-metagenome-genome-assembly--contig:-NODE-619-length-24884-cov-14.645140_pt1 | contig 24884 bp, 25 predicted proteins | sample MGYA00237864_ERZ511476 | MGnify/ENA primary metagenome ERZ511476 (study PRJEB26306, sample SAMN06343908) | marine metagenome | isolation source: coastal waters | place: Atlantic Ocean: West Antarctic...
GCAGTTGTCTCTGGATGTCCTTGAACATAAGCACAAATTCTTTGACCGGTAACACTAGTGTCAAGACCGGAATCAATCGTGTCCCATGTAACTTTTTTTCCAGGATTAGCAGCTTTATATTCTTCCATAAATTTTCTTACTCCGCCAATTCTAGCTTCAGCCCAACTCTGGCCTGGAGCAGATAAACCTAACAATACATGAGTATCTCCATCAGGAAATTGCTTTGAAAGTTCTTTACCGAGTTCGTAGCCAGCTTGAAATAAATCTTGACCTACAAAAGCTAATCTTGCATTTCCAGCAGCACCTTGAGAGTCGTCAACATTTGTTGTGATAACGGGAATGCCTGCATCGATTGCTTTTTGCACTGCCTCATCAAACATATTATCTTCAACGATCACTAAAGAAATACCATCTATTCCCTGCTCAACTAATGCCTCTAAATTTGTTAGTTGCATTTGTAAGTTTCCATTTTCTTGATTGAAAACTAGTTGGCAATCTACGTCTAAAGTTTCACAAGCATCGTCCATACCTCTTTTAATTCCTTGCCAGAATGTATTACTTGTATCTACTTGTGTAAGCACACTAAATTTATATTTTGCATTTGCCGGTAATGACATAAGCATCATAGAAATCAGTATCGCACTAATTTTTATTAATTTCATTTATTCCTCCATGAAAGTGTTTTTTATATATGAATTATATTAAAAAAATATTTAAATTCATATATTTTTCTGAATAAAAGTAAAAAGTATGAATAACATACTTTAAAATATTAAATTATTTTATTTTGTAAGTATGATTCGAATCGAAGGCTTGCTTCACAAGAGAGGGGAGAACGGACTTCCAAAACGCAAAAAGAGATGGATGCGCTTTAGGAATTTGATCTTTGATTAACTCATGAATCTTTGGCAAATTATATGATGGGACAGTTGGAAATAAGTGATGTTCTAAATGATATTCCATATGATAATACAGGAAGCTCAAAATGGGATTAAGTTTTATATTATGAGTAGACAGCCTATGGTCCTTAAGGTCAAATGGGACCGCTAGATGTTGAGTGATATTTACAATCTGATTTAATGGTGCTCCAATATACGAAGGAATTATTAATAGAAAAATGGGAAGCCAGCTTCCGACAAAAAATGAATAGGAAATTATAGATAACCAAATTAAAACAAAAAATCTTGAATTCCATATAATTTTATTTTTATCATTTTCGGGAGCATTTTGCTTAACTACTTCAGTCAAATTTCCAAAAGCATGCTTAATTACTTCAGCTTGAAGAGTTTTGTGGGGATATAATAACTGTCCGAAAGGAATAAATTGACAAAAAAATCTTATTAGATCTGTTGGTCTTTCGACTTGAATTTCAAAATCATAATCATCTTGAGTTTGAAGTGTGTGACTATGATGAAATGTATGGCTCCATCTCCATCTTATTGGTTCAAAATTTCCCATAAAGGAACTGATATAATAAAATACATCATTTGCTAATCTAGATTTAAAAGCTGTTCTATGCAAAGTCTCGTGCCAATTAGAAGGGCTGTAAGCCCAAATAGTTCCATAAATTAAAATCCAAGGAACACACCATAGTGAGCCCCAAGAAATCACCGTTAAATATCCAAAAAATATTAATGAGCTAAAATAAATTAAAAAATGTTTGGCACCAGCCCAGTTACTTCTTCTAGAGAGATCCTTTAGAGTTTTTCTATCTATTTGAGGTTTAAACCAAGTATCATCTACTAACATATTTTAATTATGCTCTTTCAATAGCACCAGTTATTAAAGCAGTAACTTCTTCTGGCGAACTATCGATCGCTTTTTTATTTGCAACTAATTGTCCTCTTCTTAGAACGGCGATTCTATCACTAACCGCAAAAACATCTGGCATCCTATGACTTATTATTACAACAGCAACACCTTGTTTTTTGAGTTGCTTTATTAATTCTAATACTTCAGCTACTTGTCTCACACTTATGGCTGCAGTTGGCTCATCCAATAACACTACTTTCGCTTGAGATAATTTTGTTCTTGCAATCGCTACAGCTTGTCTCTGTCCCCCAGACATCATTTTTACTTCTTCTTCAGGTAATGTTTCAGATTTCAATTCTTTAAATATATCTTTTGATCTTTGAAACATTTTAGAAAAATTAAGTATAGGAATAAATCCAAAACTTTTTGTAATTTCTCTTGTTAAAAAAATATTTGAAGCTGCAGTCAAATTATCACATAAAGCTAAGTCTTGGTAAACAACTTCTATTCCTTTATCTCTTGCATCCATCGGCTTCAAGAATTCAATATTTTGATTTTCAAAACTAATAGATCCAGATGATTGTTTAAAATTACCGGCTATGATCTTTACCAATGTTGATTTTCCAGCTCCATTATCTCCCATAAGACCTAGAACTTCTCCAGCATCTAAGGAGAGATTTACGCCATCTAATGCTTGCACTGCACCAAAATTTTTAGATATATTTTCTAACTTTAAAATTGACATTATTCCTCTTTATTTCCTGAATTTTTTTTAAAAGTAACATTGGAGTTTATCACAACAGCTAAAAATATAATTATTCCCTTAACAACTTTATTTAAGTCGGGATCAATACCCCAATGAATAAGTCCATTACTAATCATGGCTATAAATAAGACTCCCAATAAAGTTCCTGTCATAGTACCTACTGCGCCTCCTAATGCCGTGCCGCCAACAACAACTGCTGCAATAACATCAAATTCCATCCCCTCTCCAACAGTCGAGTTTCCAGAAGAAACCCTAGCTACAAAAAGTATTCCTACTAACGCAGAAAACATACTTGTAATCATAAGAGTTATAATTTTTATTTTATCGACATTTAGACCAATACTTCTAGCTGCCTTAGGGTTTCCTCCAACAGCATAAATATTTGTGCCTAGAACAGTGTACTTACCTAAAAACCAAAAAATAAAAAAAACCATTAACATAATCCAAGTAACGGTTGGTAGTCCCAATACATCCCCACCAAAAAAATATCTAAAAGGTTTATTGCTAATAGCAAGAGGTCTCCCTTCAGTAATAAAAAGTGAGTAGCCTCTTAACGCGCTCCACAAAGCAAGTGTTGTAATAAAAGTGGGTATCATAAGTTTAGTTCTTGCCATACCTATGAAATAACCAAGAAATAAACCCCAGGCTAATACGATAAAAGCTGCAAAAGTATAATTAAACTCAAACCACTTAACCAAAATTACAAAAAATACACCTGACCAAGCAACTGCAGGGCCCACACTGATATCAATTTCTCTAGTAATTAAAACAAAAGTCATGGGAAATGCAACTAGACCTACATAAGAGGCACTCCTTAATATACTCATAAAGTTTCTTTGGGTAAAAAAATTTTCTGTAGAAAAACCAAATATTAATAAAACTGAAATTAGCGCTATTAAAAGACCAATTTCATGAATGTTGCTAACTTTTATTTTTGGTCTCTTTGTCATTCTAATTGATCCTATTGTTTAATGATTTAATAAAATAGGGGCATTATTGAAATACCCCTATAAAAAGTTGATAAAATCTAACGCTCAGATAGCCATTTATCAATAGCTAAGCGGTCTACAGTTGTGAAGACTTTTGTTGGAGTTAATTGAACAAACTCATCAATTTTTTCTCCTTTAATTGCCTTGAGAGCAGCTTTCATAGCGCCTGCACCCATTTCTCTTGGAAATTGAGAGTTAAGAGCTAATAAAATTTCTCCATCAGCTACAAAATTCATTAATTCCTCAGTTGCATCTGTGCCCATAACATAAGTCTTACCTAATTGTCCTGAAGCCAAAACAGCATTTACCGCACCGATTGTTCCGCCTTCATTTGCAGCATACATTAAATTAATTTCTGGATTAGCAATTAACATGTCAGTACCAATTTGAGTCGCTTTATCATTAGCAAATGCTTCTTGATTATTTACTATTTTAAAATTAGCGCCTGTAGATTCTATGCCAGCAATAAAACCATCTTCTCTTTCTTGACAAGCCTCATATCTATTACAGTTATGAATACCTATTTTTAAATCTATACCAGCTTTGATTGCCCAATTTCCAGCAATAATTCCTACTGGATATCCGAGCTCTCTTTGACTAGTAGTGACTAAAGCATAAGCAAGTCTTTTAGCATCATCATCATTTAAACACGTATTATAACAAACTACAGGAATACCAGCTTCTGCCAGTCTTTCAACTGCAGCTACAGAAGCATCCGTAGAAACAGGTGACATGATTACAACCTCAACACCTGTTGCTATTAAAGTGTCAATAGAAGACGATTCTTTAGCTACGTCACTTTGTGAGTTCGTTCCTTTTAAGTCTATACCCTCCGCTGCTCCAGCAGCCTCGATACCTACTTTAATTTCTCCAAAAAATCCTGCTGTATCTAAATACAGTGCACCAACTTTAATTTTAGCTGAAGCGGATGACGAAAAAATCATTAAAGTAGAAACTAATATTAATAATATGTTTTTCATTTATTCCTCCATGAAAGTGTTATTTATATTTAAATTATATGAAAAATTTTCATGTATAACAAATTGTATTTTTAATAAGTATGAAAAACATACTTATTAAAAAATTTGAATTTCTAATATTTTCTATGGATTATTTTGATCTATAAACTAGAATAACCGTAAAAATAATATGGCTATAATAATTGATGAAAACGTTTCTGCAAGTTTAGAGGAAAAATTAGGTGCTAATATATGGTGGAAGCCAGATGTAGATAAAAAAACTATAAAGTCATTATGTATTAAAAAATCAGGACCTGGAATTTTATATGTTAGTTTGTATTTCATTGCATTGATATCAATGGGATATCTAGCCTACGTTACTTGGGGATCGTATTGGAGTATCTTGTTTTTTTGGTTGTATGGAACAATTTATGCATTCAGCGGAGCTTATGATCATGAGGCAAGGCACAGAACTCTTTTTAAGGAGAGAGGTGCTAATGATTTTTTTGGCTACATATTCTCTTTTATGACTAATTTTGAACCTGTGAGGTGGAGATGGACTCATACTTTGCATCACAGCTACACACTTCATACAACAGAACCTCTTGATTTTGAAATTCAGGTTGATAGACCAAGTAAATTATTTAAATTTTTTGTCAGCTTTATTCCTTTTGGACCACTCCTGTGGATACATCAATCCTACTTGGCGGAAACACTTAAAAATTCATTAGGCATTATTACTCCTGTTATTGATCAATGTGTCCCTAAAGAGCATCAATGGAAGGTAATTCTATCATCAAGAATTCATATGGGAATTTGGGTGAGCATAATTGGACTTTCAATCTATTTTAATACTATTTTTCCAATTCTATATTTTTTACTACCTACTTTTTATGGAAATACTTTTTTCGCATTATGTGGATTGACTCAACATGCAGGACTACCTTTTAATGTTAAGGATCATCGAATCAATACAAGAACTGTACTTTTAAATCCAATTTTAAGTTGGCTTTATGTGAAGTTAGAATATCATCAAGAACATCATATGTTTCCAATGGTACCCTGGTACAACTTACCCAAATTACATAATTTAATTAAAGATCAAATGCCTAAACCAAATAATGGACTCGTCAGTGCTTACAGAGAAATAATTCCGGCTATCGTTAAACAAGCTTTTGATCCTAAATACGAACCACCAAGTAGATTAACGGAAATATCTTAATATTTTTTATTTAAAATTATTTAATTATATTTTTAAAATTAATGAATAGTAAAAAAGAAAACATTGTGATTTTAGGTGGTGGCCAGACGGCTTGTTATGCTGCTTCGGAAATAAGAAAAAATAATACTGAATCTAAAGTCTCCATCATTACCAATGAAAATTACTTGCCTTATGAGAGACCTCCTCTTTCAAAAGATTGTATATTAAACAAAATGAAATATAAGGATTGCTATTTTTTTGATAAAGATTTTTATGAAAAAAATAATATTACTATTTTCAATAGTGAGTCTGTCGAAGCTGTTGAATTTAAATCTCAAACAGTTGAAACAAGTAAAAGAAAAAAAATACCATACGATAAACTATTAATAGCTCTTGGAAGCAGCAATAAAAAATTTATTAAGTCAGAAGTAGATAGTAGTAATTTCTATTATCTTAGGAGTATTGAGGAGAGCATTGCAATTAAAAAAAAAATGCTTAGTTGTAAAAATATTTTAATTATTGGGGGTGGTTTCATTGGCCTGGAGTTGGCTTCTTCAGCAAGTCAAATTGAAAAAAATGTTTGTATAATTGAAATGGGACCTCAGCTTATGGGAAGGATTGTTCCTGAAAAGATAGCAAAAATAGTTCAGCAAAAGCATGAAGCTAAGGGCGTTAGATTTAAATTAAATACAAAAGTCCTCAACATTGTAAACAATAATGATTCTTACGAAGTTGAATTATCAAATAATGAAATCATAAAATGTGACATGATTATTGCAGGAATAGGCTCTGAGCCCAATATAGAAATATTCAATAAAACAGATCTTAAAATTGATAATGGAATAATCACAAATGAATTTTGTGAAACTTCGATTGAAAATGTTTATGCTGCTGGTGATGTTGCAAATTTTTACCATCCTTTTTATGAAATACATATGAGGCTAGAGTCATGGAAACATGCGCAAAACCATGGTGTGATTGCAGGCAAAAATATAGTTGGTCAAAAAGAATCTTATAAAGAAATACCTTGGATGTGGTCCGATCAATTTGATTTAAATCTTCAACTGACTGGTTTGTGCCAAGATTTTGATACATATGTTGAAAGAGGTTTTAGTGCTACTGACGGGCTAGTGCATTTTTTCATTAAAAATAGAAAAATTATAGGAGCATGTGGAGTTGGTGTGGGTGGTAAAATAGGTAGAGATATTAAACTTGCTAGCAAAATATCCGAAAAAAAAATAAAAGTTACTAAAGAGATACTATCTAATGCAGACTTTAAATTAAATAAGCTTTTATCTTAGTAGTAATTATATAAAGAGACACGATTATTTCTTTTCCTTACTTTATTAATTTCTTTTGTATTGGCAACTTCCCATTTTATAATCGAATTTAATATAGGTTTTAATGTTTTTCCAAATTTTGTTGAAGTATACATGGGTCTTTTAGGAAATTCTTTAAATTCCACTTTACTAATTAAACCGTCCTTTAATAATTGCTTTAATTGCTTACTTAAAATTTGCTGGTTAATTTTTCCAATTGTATTTTTCAATTCATTAAATCCCATTTGTTTTTTGAGCAAGTGATGTAAAATTTCAATTTTATATTTATCAATAAATAAATTAAGTGCATTTCTAAGAGAAGAGTTTGAATTTATCATAACAAGTATGTTATACATACTTATAGTAAATTTATACAAAATACTCTATTATTTTCTTATTATTTAATCTAAAAAATTAAATTAACGTAAAAAAAATAATGAATAATACGACTGATAATTGGCACTTAGTTTGTGAAGAAGACGCGATCGATATGGATGACCTAATTCGTTTTGACTTTGAAGAACTGACTTATTGTGTTTATAAAATAAAAGATGGATTTTATGCAACAGACGGTATTTGCACCCATGAAGCTGTTCATTTAGAGGATGGCTTAGTGACTGACGGAGAAATAGAGTGTCCAATGCATCAAGGTATATTTGATATTAAAACTGGAAAAGCGAAAAGTGCCCCAGCTTGTGTAGACTTAAAAACTTATCCAGTTAAATCTGAAGAAGGAAAAATTTTTATTCAAATTAGTAAATAAAATGACTATTATAATTTCTATATGACAAAATACTCATACCATTCAATTGAAGATTTAGATAAAAATATGGAAACCTGGTTTAAGCCTGAAATTGACCCTAAAATTTTAAAAGAACTAATAAAGAGAAAAGATTCACCTGGGTGGATTAATACGATTAGCTATTTTTCTATTTTAGCTATTTCTGGCTATATTGCCTTTTTAACATGGGGCACTTGGTGGTCTTTGCCAGCTTTTTTTATTTATGGAACTGTTTATGCTTTTTCAAATGCGAGATGGCATGAATATGGGCATAGGTCTGTCTTTAAAACAAGGTGGCTGAATGATTTGTTTTATTATATCTCTAGTTTTTTTTCATACTTTGAACCAGTTTCTTGGAGGTGGAGCCATACCCATCATCATAGTAGAACTATCCATCAAGAAATTGATTATGAAATTCAGGTATCTAGACCTTCTAATCTTCTTGATTTATTTTTCTTAGACTTATTTGGAATTAAAAGAGTTTTTTTCGAATTTAAAAAAATTTTCCTTCACTCGCTTGGAATTATGACTCCAGTTGCGCTTGATTGTGTTCCAGAAAACCAACGATCAAAAATGATATGGAGCAGCAGAATATTCATGTTAATAAAAATTCTAGTAATTTTATGGGCAATACTTATTGGAAGTTTTTTACCTCTGATGTTTTTTGTTCTTCCTAATATGTATGGGAGTCCAATATTTCAAATGACTACTATGTTGCAACATGGTGGTTTAAGAGCAGATACTTGGGATCACAGGGAAAGCACAAGAACATTCTTAGCGAATCCAGTTCACGGATGGTTATTATATTTTAATATGCAGTACCATATCGAACATCATTTATTTCCTCAGGTTCCTTTTTACAATCTTCCAAAATTACATAAAATCATAAAAAACCAACTACCTCAACCTAACAAGGGTTTTATTCGTGCTTTAATTGAAATGATCCCGGCTATTCTAAAGCAATCAAAAGATCCTCATTACTATATCTCACGAAGTCTAAAAGCTTAATTCTACTTATCTTAATTAAGTTTTTTTATTTTTTTTTATGTGTATATATTAGACATCTTGAAATCTAATCTTAACAATTTACTGCCAGATAATTTTGAATTAAGTAAAGAATTTGAAGATATTTCTCAGCAAATAGAACACTCAGATGATAATTTTTATATAACCGGTAAGGCGGGTAGTGGAAAATCTACTTTGTTATCTTACTTCAGAACTATAACTCAAAAAAAGGTTGCGGTTCTCGCCCCAACTGGAGTGGCGGCAATTCGTATTAAAGGCCAAACAATACATTCTTTTTTTCGATTTCCTCCAAAAGTGATGCAGACTAAACATATAAGAAAAGTATGGGATGCAGATATTTTGCTCAATCTAGAAGTTCTAATTATTGATGAAATCTCGATGGTTCGTGCTGATGTCTTTGATGCAATTGATTATAGCTTAAGAGTGCATAGAAAAAAACTAACTAAACCTTTTGGCGGAGTTCAGTTGGTTGTCTTTGGAGATTTATTTCAACTACCCCCTGTTGTTAATTTTGATGAGGCGGATATTTTAAGAAGGTTATATCCTGGTGGAAGTTTCTTTTTTCATTCTAATATATTTCAAGATAGTCACTTTCATAAAATAGAACTCCAACATATTTACCGACAAAAAGATGAGTATTTTATTCAATTATTGAATGGCATTCGGGATGGGTCAATTACTAAATCTGAGTTAGATGATATTAATGAATCTGTTTCCCATAAAGTAAATATGATGGAAGGAAAAATTATTCTAACGACAACAAATGCTCAAGCAAATAAATTCAATCAAGATTATTTAAATCAGGTGCCTGGTGAAGAATTCAATTTCAAGGCACAGGCTCAAGGTAATTTTGGAAAAGAAATATTTCCCACTGACGCATTGCTTCGACTAAAGCAAGGTGCACAAGTCTTAATGATCAAAAATGACCCAGAAAAAAGATGGGTCAATGGCTCCATAGGTAAAATTCATTCTATAGCAGAAAAAAAAATTAAAGTTTTTATAGATGGTAAAATTTATGAAGTGAAAAAAGAAAAATGGGAACGTATACAATATCAGTATGACGATAGTAGGGAAGAAATTAGCGAAGAAGTCGTTGGTTCATTTAAGCAATATCCAATGAAACTAGCATGGGCTATTACAATACATAAAAGTCAAGGTCAGACATTTGATAAAGTCATTATTGACATGAGCAGAGGTGCTTTCGCGGCAGGCCAACTTTATGTCGCTATGTCTAGATGCAAAACATTAGATGGTGTGGAACTAGTCCGCCCAATATTAAAATCAGATATTATGGTAAATCAAGATATTGTAAGCTTTCAAAATTAATGAAGAAAATATTATACGCTTTTGTTGTATTTGGAATAGTTGGATTTGGTTTATATACAGCTTCTAATTTTCAGAAACAAAAATTTTTAAAAATCTGCCAAAAAGAAAGTTCTTCACAGGGAGGTATTGAATCTTGCTTACAGTATCACCTGCAGTCTAAATCTTAAATAATTAAAAATGCTATTTCTACAAGACAGTTATATTAAAGAATTTGATTCAGTTATTACTCAAATTATAGATGATAAAATTTTTTTAAAAGAAACGGCATTTTATGGAAAAAGTGGTGGCCAGCCTGGAGATCAAGGAGTACTTAATTTAGATAACAAAATTTACAGAGTCATAGATACAATTAAAAATGATGGAAAGATTGCTCACTTAATTGAAGGTCATTTTAACTTAACTGTCGGACAAACAATCCACGGAAAGATAGATTGGGATTTACGATACCGTCATATGAAAATGCACTCAGCAATGCATTTACTTTGTTCTATTTTACCTTTCTACGTTACAGGTGGGCAAATAAGTTTCGAAAAAAGCAGAATAGATTTTGATTTGGGCGAAGAGAAATACGATATTGAGCTTTTGCAAGATCAAGTAAATAATTTGATCAAAGAAGATCACCAAGTATCTTATGATTGGATTACTAAAGAAGAATTGGCCGTCCAACCAGAATTAGTTAGGACTTTATCTGTCCAGCCTCCCAATATTAGCGGAAAAATAAGGTTAGTAAAAATTGGTTCAGTTGATTTACAACCCTGTGGAGGTACGCATATTAATAGTACTAAAGAAATTGGAAAATTCCATTTTATAAAATATGAAAGTAAAGGTAAGAAAAATAAAAGAATTCACTTTAGGGTACAAGAATGAGAAAAGCATCTATTTTCGATTTTTTAGTATTGTTATTATTAGCTTCTATATGGGGGTCTGCATTTTTTAACATTAAAATTGCATCCGGATCGTATACGCCCATTACATTAGCATTAGGAAGAGTTTTATTTGCTGGTATTCCCTTACTTATTTATTGTTATTTTAAAAAAATAAAAATTAATTTTTTAGGGGCAGAGTGGAAATTATTAGCAACTATTGCACTGGTAAACTTAGTTCTTCCTTTTTTCTTTATCTCATATGGTATTATTAAAGTTCAAAGTAATTTAGCGGCTATCCTCATGTCTGTGGCTCCAATTGCAGCTACTATTTTTGGGCATTTTTTTACAAAAAATGAAAAAATTACTTTTATGAATTCTGCTGGTATTCTTATTGGATTCTTGGGTATCGTTTATTTGTTCTCTGACAATATGCTCATCAATGAAACTAATATTTTATCAGCACTAATAATTATTTTAGGCCCTATCTGTTATACTCTAGGAGGACTAGTGACATTAAAATTAGAAAATAAAAAAAATGAGGACGTCACAACCTCTATCTTAATCTGGGCAATCATATTTTTAATTCCTTTATCTTTTATTATAGAAAAACCCTGGAATTTAGATATAGGAATAATTCCCACTTTATCTCTGATATATCTTGGAGTTGTGCCTACCGCCGGAGCTTGGTTGTTAAGGTTTTATATTTTAAGAAAAAATGGTTTAGTTTTTCAATCTCAAGTGGCATATCTTATTCCTATTTTTGGTCTACTTTTTGGATTTGTATTTTTAAATGAAATTATCACACATAAAGTAGTCATTTCGCTTGGAGCAGTTTTAATAGGTATATTTTTAGTAGAAAGAAGTAAGTATTCTAAAAAACAATCATAAAAAAGTGACTAATAGTAATTTAAACTTTTTCGTATATTATTTGCCCTTCAATGACTGATCAGACGCTTATATCTGTAAATAATCTTTCTAAAGTTTATGGAAATAAGTTCATAGCTTTAAAAAAAGTTAATTTAGAAATAAAAAAAGGTGAAATTATCGCTCTTTTAGGCCCTAATGGAGCTGGAAAAACGACTCTCATTAATACTATTTGTGGAATTGTTCTTCCAACAGAAGGTACGATTACTGTAGATGGATCTGATGTAGTTAAAGATTACAGAAAAACTAAATCTATCATTGGTCTTGTTCCTCAGGATGGTGCCGTTGAATCTTTTGAGACAGTTTTTAACAATGTTAGTTACTCAAGGGGTCTTTATGGAAAAAAAAGAAACCCTGAATATATAGAAAAAATTTTAAAAGATCTTTCTCTTTGGGATAAAAAAGATAGTAAATTAAGAGAATTATCTGGTGGAATGAAGCAAAGAGCGCTTATTGCAAAAGCCTTATCCCATGAGCCAAAAATTCTTTTCCTAGATGAGCCGACAGCTGGAGTAGATATTAATTTAAGACAAGATATGTGGAGAATTGTAAATAATCTTCGTAAAACAGGAGTGACAATAATTTTAACTACTCATTACTTAGAAGAGGCAGAAGCAATTGCAGACAGAGTTTCAATTATTAATAATGGAGAAATTATTCTCACGGACAGTAAGAGTGCTTTATTAAGTAGATTAGGGCAAAAAATGTTAGAAATCGAATTACAAGAAAAAATCCATTTTATTCCTGATACCCTTCATAAATTTAATTTAAGTATAGGAGTGGATCAAAAAACAATTTGTTATGTCTATGATACTAAGTCAGAGAGCACAGGAATTACTGACCTCTTGCAATCTATTAAAGACGCTGGTTTGAAATTAAGAGATCTCCAATCTTCTCAAACTTCTTTAGAAAATATATTCTTAAAATTAGTAGAGGAAGCTAAATGAACTGGATAGGTATATATGCAATTTATTCACACGAAATGGATAGAATGAAAAGAACTATTGTTCAAAGCGTTCTTTCTCCTGTAATTACTACCTCTCTTTATTTTATAGTTTTTGGTTCAGCTATTGGTTCAAGAATTCCAGTAATAGAAGGAGTATCCTACGGATCTTTTATCGTCCCTGGTTTAATAATGCTAACAGTTTTGACGCAAAGCATTGCAAATGCTTCTTCGGGTATTTTCTTCCCAAAATTTCTTGGAACTATTAATGAAATTTATGCAGCTCCATTATCTCCCTTAGATATTATTATAGGATTTGCTGGTGCTGCCACTACGAAATCTATGGTTCTAGGACTACTAATTTTTGCTACAGCACACGCTTTTGTCCCAATGGATTTAATTCATCCTATCTTAATGTTTTGGATGTTAATCCTTACATCTTTAACTTTTAGTTTAGTAGGTTTTGTTATGGGAGTATGGGCTACTAATTGGGAACAAATGAGCCTTCTTCCAACAATTGTAGTTACCCCTTTAGTATTTTTAGGGGGCTCTTTTTACTCAATTTCAATGCTTCCAGAATTTTGGCAAAAAGTATCATATTTTAATCCCATTCTATATCTTGTAGATGCTTTTAGATGGTCATTTTACGGTATATCTGATGTAAATATTTTTTTTAGTCTTAGTGTAATTTTTGCAATTTTAGCTATTTGTATTATTGCTATTATTTTGATGTTTGTAAAAGGGTACAAGATTAAGAACTAATATTTCTAATATTTTCAATACTTTTTTGCTATTCTTTTAACGCATAATCAACAATACCTATTAGCATTTTCTCATCATTCATCGAAATGGTACTTAATTAGATAAAATCTATATAAAAAAATGAAATTAGTAACAGCCATAATTAAATCTAATAAAGTGGAAAGCCTAAAAAAATCTTTAATAAAATTTAATACACAGGGCCTAATAATCACTAAAGCAAAGGGCTACACTGAGATGTATTATGATGCAGAATATGCTGAAATTATTGTTGCCGATGAGCTCGTAGAAAAAGTTATCTCAGCTATATCAGAAGTAGTAAAAACTGAAAAAATTGGTGATGGTAAAGTTTTCATAACTGATATCTCAAAAATTATTCCTATACGTAAAGGAGAACGAAGAGAGGAAGCAATAAATTAGAATATTATAATTCATAAGAAATAAAGCAGAGTTGGAAATAAGTTAAAATTTCTCAAACTGAATAAATTTTACAAGAATTAAAGAAAGGTTTAATAATGACAAATTTAGTTGAACAAAGTAACGTACTTTTTATTTTATTGGGTGCCATTATGGTTCTTGCAATGCATGCTGGTTTTGCATTTTTAGAAGTAGGTACAGTTAGAGAAAAAAATCAAGTCAATGCACTTGCAAAAATTATGGCTGATTTTGCTATTTCAACAATAGCATATTTCTTCATTGGATACAGTCTGGCTTATGGTTTAGATTTTTTTGAGGTTGCCTCCAGTTTAACTGAAAAAAGCTCCTACGAGTTAGTAAAATTTTTTTTCCTATTAACTTTTGCCGCAGCAATACCAGCTATTATTTCAGGAGGAATCGCTGAAAGAGCAAAATTCAACCCTCAATTAATAGCTTCATTTATAATAGTCGGTTTTCTATACCCTTTGTTTGAGGGTGTTGTATGGAATGGAAATTTTGGTATCCAAAATTTTTTTGAGAGAAACTTTGGATACGCCTTTCATGATTTTGCAGGTTCTATTGTTGTTCACGCTATGGGTGGATGGATAGCTTTAGGAGCTGTTATTATTTTAGGTTCACGCATAGGTAGATATACAAAAGATGGAAAATCACATGCATTCCCTCCATCAAATATCCCATTTTTAGCTCTTGGTTCTTGGATTCTAACTGTTGGATGGTTTGGTTTTAATGTTATGTCAGCACAAACTTTAGAGGGAGTTTCTGGATTAGTTGCAGTTAATTCCCTAATGGCATTAGTAGGAGGAACTTTATCGGCACTTATAATTGGAAAGAATGACCCAGGCTTTTTATATAATGGACCTTTAGCCGGTCTTGTAGCGGTTTGTGCAGGTTCAGATATATTTCACCCATTAGGAGCTCTTTTTACTGGTTTAATTGCAGGAGCTCTATTTGTAATTACTTTCTCATTAGCTCAAAACAAATGGAAAATTGATGATGTTCTTGGTGTATGGCCGCTTCATGGTCTATGTGGAGCTTGGGGTGGTATTGCTGTGGGTATATTTGGAAGTAAATTTTTAGGAGGCCTAGGCGGAGTTAGTTTTATAGTTCAGCTCTTAGGTACTATTATGGGAATAGTAATAGCTCTAGCTGGAGGGTTGGTTATTTATGGTACAATACATAAATTAATGAATATTAGACTTAGTAGGGAAGAAGAATTTAATGGAGCAGATATTTCAATACATAAAATAAGATCTACATCTTCAGATTAATCTTATGAATTTAAAAATGATATTAACAAAATAAAGGATTATAAATTCGTAACCCATACCCTTATTTTTTGAATAATCCTTATTGCTGATATAAAAAAAAATAATTTAAGCTTAAAACTCAATTTTATCATGCATTAAAATTAGATATTAAAGACATATATATTAGATAGTTGCACCAATAAACTTTCCCTGTTATCAAAGAATAAGAACAAATCATGAAATGATTAATACAATATCTAGAAACAAAACTTTTAATAATTTTTTATATTTTTTAATACTAGTTTTATCAATAAATATACTTGAAATAGATACTGTGATGAAAGGAATTTTTTTTATTACAATATCTTTGGTGATTATTTACTTAGATAAAGTTATTATTTTTAAATATTCTTCACTATTAATAATAGCAATACTTATTTTATTTAACTTCATTAATAATAATTCGTATATTACAGAAAAAAGTTCAATACTAAAAATAAGTGAAAAAAATAATATTCATTATGAAAATTTATTTGGAAAAGAAATTTATAATATAATCAAACCGTATTATTTAAAGAATCATAAGCAATGTTATGAAAGTTTAAAAACATGTTTTGAAGATGTTGGCTTTATTGAAAATCATATCTCCCCTGATCAAAATATATGGAATATAGATAAAACAATTTCAAGAAAAATTAATAAAGTAAATTTTAGAAATATTGCAGAATTAAGACCTGCATTTATAAATAATACAAGAAGTAGGCTTAATAGAACCGAAGTCTCTTTTGAAAAAAAACTCACCCCATATTTTGTAAATTATGCATTTAATAAAAATATTAATGAAATATGTTTCAAGGGTTTAATAATTGCAAAATCAAATAAGATAAAGAAATATCATAGCAGACAAATGAACTGCTTTAAACCAAACGATGATATAAATGAAATTTATGGTTTTCAAATTGAAGATGTAGAACTTTCAATCAAAATAAAAAATAATAATACTATAATTGAATATTTAAACTATTTTGTTTTTTTAATATTATTATTATATTTTTATTTTCAAATTAGCTTTAAAAATATTATTAATAACCTTAAATTATTTATTCCTGTTTTAACTTCAACAATTATTATATTTGTCATTTCGAGTTACAATGGATGGTTCAATTTTAATTTATTTAATTTTTATTTTTATCTCTTTGAAGGTGGCGATGGAATAACAAATGTAAATTTTATGTATGATATATTTATTTCTTTAGTTAATTATAATTTAGTTGAAGTAATTAGAGGTGGTAATGATGTTTTCTTCTTTGCTCCAGGCTTAAGATATTTTTTATTATTAGAAAAAATTTTATTTGGTGATTATTATTATTTACTTTTTTTTATTATATTTATTGTTCCAATAATATTTTTGAATTTATTCAATTTATTTTTAAATAAGAAATTATCTTATATATTATTTTTATCTTTTTTGCTTATTCCGATACTCCATCATATTGGAATAAGTTATTTTCAATATATTAGACATACTTATAGAGTGTTAAGTGAGCCTATGGGTTATATGTGTTTTTTCTACGCTCTTACGCAGTTACTAATAAATCACAAAGATAATAAATTAGAAATTAATTTAATGTTTTTCTTGTCAGTATTATTTAGACCTAGCCTTTTATTAACTGTTTTTATCATTACGGCAATTAATTTTTTAAAAGATATTTATAAAAATTTAAGTTTAAATTTACTTATTTTTTATTTTTTAGTATTAATTTTATATTTAACACCATTATTTCATAATATGTATTTTGGTAACCAATTTGTTTTATGGACTAGTCTCGCAAATGATGTTTTCAACTATGAATACATTTCATCTAAAAATATTTTTTATTATTATCCTAGAATATTTAATTTCACCACATTGCTATGTATTGTAGTTTTATTTATACCAACTAAGTTTAAATTTTTAAAAATTATTATAATTTCTCAATATTTAACATTATTTTATTTTGAACTAAATTTTAGATACTATTGGATTGTGTGGACACTCTTATTTTTAATTCAAGCCGAATTTACATTAAAGAAATTACCTATATTAAAAAATTTTTTTAGTTTTAAATGATATTTATAAGTTGATAATATTATTTAGGAAATCTATTTACTAATTTAATATTATCTTATCAATTCTATCTGTTATTTTGCTGCTATCAGGCTTTGTTATTGAAGTCCAGCTATCTACTAAATTTCCTTCTTTATTAAATAAATATTTATAAAAATTCCATTTAGGTGTCTTATTGTATTCATCTTTAATCCATTGATAAATAGGATGTCTTTCATTTCCTTTTACTTTCACTATTTCTGAGATAATAAAAGTTGTACGATAGTTGATTAAACAAAATTCCTTTACTTCCTTAGAGTTTGAAAGTTCTTGATTAAAACTATTTGATGGTGTTGCGATTATTGTTAGTCCTTTATTTTTATATTCTAAAAATAAATTAGCTAAATTTTGATATTGTCCTGTAAACCCACATTTAGAGGCTGTATTAACTAATAGTAGCGGTGATCCTTTGTGCATCGATAGGTTTAGATTATTTCCATCAATATCCTTTATTTCAAAATCAAATATATTTTTTGTCATCGCTTCATTTGCCCAGATAATTATAAAAAAAAATATAATTTTTTTTATATATATCATTTTTACTTATTCTTACTCATTTGATATATATTTAGATCTATTGTTAACTTATATTCACTGTATTTTTCTTATTAATCCATCTTTATTTAAATTCAAATGAAGATAATAGTCTTTTTTTATACGATCCCAATCAATAGTAATGCCTAGCCCGTTATCTTTTGTAGGGTGAATATTCCCATCGCTATTAGTCCTTAGAAAATTTTTAGCACCATGTTCATAATTAATAAATGGCACTACCTGTTCAAAATAATTACAATTTTTATTACTTAACATCATATGTAAATTAGCTGCTTGACCTAATGGATATGCCCAAGATTGAAGTTCTACATTTATATTATGATTAGCTGCCATTTCTATTATTTTTTTTGTTTCTGTAATACCTCCGGCATAAGTTGTGTCAATTCTTAAGTGATCATAAACATCCTCATCAATAGTTTTTTTTAATAAATGAATATCCAGTATTGAATTCCCAGCACATATAACGGGTGTTTTAATTTCATTTCTCAGCCATTTATAGCTTTCAAAATCACTATCAATAAAAGGGGCTTCAAACCATACAAAATTTAATTCATCTAATTTTTGCCCTAACTTAAGAGCATCTTTTCTATTATACCGTTGTTCGCAGTCTATCATATATTTCACACTAGGAATTGCCTTACAAACCTTTCCTACCATCTCAATATCAAACTTAATATCACACCAAGTATGAAATTTAATAGTTTTGAAACCATTAAAAATTTGTTCTTTGATAAAATCGATATACTCATTAATTGTCTCAAACAAGGGTGTTGATGCATAAGACGGCATAAAATTTCTTTTGGAACCAAGTACTTTATATAAAGGTAGATTGACTGATTTAGCAAAACAATCCCACATAGCGATATCAATTGGACTCACTGCATTTGGATTTAGTCCCACACACCTAGTTAGCATATGTTCAGTAAGTTTTTCTCTATCGTGAATTGATTTATTTAAAATTTCAGGAAATAAATTTTTCATAGCCTCTGCTAAGCTATGATCGTAGCTATGTTCTGTTGGAACAAGCACGCCACCAACACCCTCGTGTCCATCCTTAGTTGTAATTCTGACAATTACATTTGCCTCAAACATAGGTGTCATGTCTTTTGCCCATGTAATTTGGGGGGCATTTGTCTTACAGGCAAAGACTTCAATATTATCAATAATCAATGAACTCATTTAGTGATCTGAAGAATTATTTAAATTTTCTTTTTAGATGCCTTAGTTTTCCATTTGTAGAATCAAAATCTAAATAACACCCTTGTAGATGTCTTAATCCCTCGCTTGTATCATAAGAAGTTCTTCCATGAAGAAGCCTATGATTATCAAACATCATAATATCTCCTTCTTCTAACTTAAATTTTAATTCAAATTGAGAGGAACTATAAAGGTCAGCAAGAATCTTTCTTGCTCTATAAAAGCCACTTAATTTAACTTGATCCATAGGAGGAACGTATTCAACTCTAGTACTATATCTTACCTGTTTGAAATTGAAATCTTCATCTAATTCAATTAATTCTCCCCAGTTTTCTAAAACAATTGAATTATCTTGAAATTGAAATCTTACTTTTGTTGAAGTTAGTGAATTAAAAGCTTCAGTGTCATTCTCTTTTAAATAATTCGCTACTGCAAACCCATCAACCAAAGTAGAAAAACCACCACTCACTTCATTTTTAAGACAATGAAGAAACTGAATTCCAGGAACGGGCATCCTATAAGGGTTATCGGTGTGAGGGGGGAGGGCTATAGATTTATAAGCTAAATCGTTAGGATTTGGTTTTGACATAACATCAAAAAACATACCAAAGTTTGTTGAACGAACAGGACCAATGTTGCTTACAAATTCTAATAAATATTGATTAGTTGTTGGTGCATTTTTAATAACTACAAAACCATAAGTGTAAAATTTATTTAATAAATCAATCATAGATGCAGACTCACTCATATTTTTTTCAAAGTTAATTTTAGGAAAATCTTTAAGCTTAGAATCCCATAAATTAATTTTAGGCAAGGGTCCTCGTTTTAAATTTTCTTTATCAACTTCAAATAAAATTTCATTTAAGTCATATTGAGTAGATACACCATCATCAAACTCAACATCTAAAATTTGATTCTTAATTGAGGCAAATTTAATTCTAAGATCAATAGTAATGGAAGAAGGTTCGTAGAGTCTTTGATAGGAATCTGCATCAATAAAACTTTCACCTTTAATTCTTTCTCTTAGCCATACAGGATGTAAATAAATTTTTTGATCATGAAGGGAGACTTGAACGTCTTGATTATTTTCGACAGATATTTCCATATCTTTAAACCCACAATAATTATCTTTTTCAATCTTTCTCTAAAAATTTCTTAAAGTCAAATCAAATTATTTGAATTTAAAAATAGCTTCAACTTCAACCGACATACCCGATGGAAGGGATATAACGCCAACGGCAGATCTAGAATGGACCCCTCTATCACCAAATACTTCGAGCATCAAATCAGAACAGCCATTAATTACCTTTGGTTGATCATAAAAATCAGGCTTACAGCATACAAAGCCAGTCAACTTAACTACTTGCTCGACCCTATCTAATGAACCAATTTCATTCTTTAAAGCAGCTAGTATTGATAAGCCACATTTTCGTGCATGTTTTTTGGCATTATCAATATCGATATTATCTCCGACTATTCCTGTTTCAAAAGATCCATCATTTTTTAGGGGGGGCTGGCCAGAAATATAGGCAAAACTTTCAATTAAAACGCATGGCTTATAACTTCCTAAGGGCTTATTCACGGAAGGAAGAATAATATTTAATTTTTTTATGTTTTCTTCAGCTGTCATCTTCTTCAGATCTCATTATAGACTCTTCAGTTGCCATTTGTACACCCATTGCAGAAACAGTTCTTGGTACAAGAATAGTGGGTCTGTTTTCATCAACAAACTCAATATCTCTTCCAAGCTTGACTCTATATAAACAAAAAGGAATAAGCGTGACATAGACCATAATTAGGAAAATTATAAAACCATATGGTCCTACCAGAGACATAAGTATTGAAGCTAATAAAGGACCAAAAGAAGCCCCAATACCGTTAATAACAGATATAGTAGCACTAGCTGAAACCATCTCTTCTTTTTCCATAAAATCATTCATATGGGCTATAGATATTGAGTATATAGGGAAAGCTACTGCTGCATGAAGTGAAATAAAAATCACTAACACCCAAAAAGAAAACTGACCTAATACAAAAACTAATATAACGGCAATTAGTGAGGCGATATAAAGATAGGTTATAAGATGTCTTCTATCCATTCTGTCTGACAGCCAACCAAAAGGATACTGAGAAAGACCCCCAGCTAAATTATTAGCACATACAAGGATAGAAATTTCAAAAATTGTTAAGTTAATTTTTGCAGCAAAAACAGCTAGAAGTCCAAATGTAGCCCCAAAAATTATACCCATTGAAAAACCTCCAATAAAGGCCAACGGAGATTTTTGGTAAACTTCCTTTAGAGAGGTTCTTTTAGGTAAATTAAAATCAGGTGCAGGTTTTTTTGTCATTAAAATCGGCACAAGTCCTATAGAAATTAAAACAGAAGCTAGTACATATAAATGAGCATCAAGAGTAGGAGATACATTAATTAAAAAGAAACCAACTCCTTGAGATACAAATAAAATTAAAAAATAAAAAGATAAAAGTCTTCCACGAGTATTGTTATCAGCTCGGTCATTTAGCCAGCTTTCACAAACAACATAGATGCCCGCCATTGAAAACCCTGTAATAAGTCTAATAATTGCCCAAGCGTAAGGATTAACATAAAGCCAATGTAGAAGAATAGCTATGGACGCTAAAGAGGCGAAAGCTGCAAAAACTCTAATATGTCCAACGCTGCTAATGAAGTTAGGCATACTCATAGAACCTACTAAGTACCCTAAAAAATAACCTGTAAAAATCAAACCCGTAGCAATAATATTAAAATCATATTCGACAGCATTAATTCCTATTAAAGTTCCTTGAAGGCCATTGGCCATCATAATAAAAGATAAACCAAAAAATAAAGACCAAGAGTTAAGAACAGTTTTAAACATTATCGCATAAATAATACTTTAAATTATTTTTGCAATAATATTATTGGCTAAAAGGCAAAGAAGACAATTCTATTTGATAATCTTGGTTATTTATAATCACCTCATGAATACCAATAGTAGATTGATGAGATTTATTAATCATAGCAATACCTAAGCAACATTTAAATGTAGGAGAATATGTGCCAGACCTTATTTCGCCAATTTGATCACCATTAAAAAATATTGGGAAATGCTCAAGAATATTAATAGAATCAGCATAAATTTTTACTCCTATCAAAGATTTTTTTATCCCTCTTGCTGAAAATTGTTTGAGTGCATCTTTTGCTAGATATTCTATTTCATCATTTAGGGAAATGAGGCTATCTAGACCACATTCTAAAATATTATCCTTGATTGTTATATCGTTGCCATAGGAAAGTAGACCACTTTCTAATCTTTCAATTGCATTAGGGCAACCTGGTCGAACATTCAAATCTTTTCCTTTTGACATCAGTTCATTAAAAAGTTTTTGACCTTTTTCGTGATCATCCACATATATTTCAAAACCACCTTGTTTCGACCAACCTGATCTAGCAATAATAAAAAAATGATTTTCAAATTCAAATTTTTTAAAATGAAAAAATTTCAAATCAAGGATTCTTGTACCAAAAACTTTTTCCATTAAGGCAAAAGATTTAGGTCCTTGAACGGCTAGAGGGTAAACCTCAAGCTCATGAATATTTACTTCAAACTTAAATCCATTTGCCAAACCCTTTGCATATAAAAGTACATCTGAATCTGCAATTGATAACCACCATTTATTTTCTTCAAGAAGCATAATCAAAGGATCATTAATCATAAAACCTTTTTCATCAATGATGGGAGCATAATAACAAATTCCCTGTTTGGCTTTAGACAGATCTCTACAAGTCATCATCTGAACTAATCGAGCAGAGTCAGGTCCAGAAATCTCAATTTGTCTTTCAACAGAAACATCCCAAATTTGAACAAACTCTTTAAGGTGTGAACAATCTGCTTCAACACTTTCAAAAACTGTAGGAAGAAGCATGTGATTATAAACGGTGTAAGCTTTAACTCCATATTTTTCAATCTGCTCCGTAAATGGTGTTGGCCTTAGTCTAGCAGATTTAGATATAAAGAATTGTTTATTCATTTTTCATCGTAAATTAATCACTGTTTAAGGAGATAATCTACATAAATTTATTGAAAAATTGTTTAAGCCATTAAAATCTACTTTTCCTATTCGCGTGTATTTTATCTATTTTGAAACTAACTTCAAAAAATAATCAAAAATGTCTATAAATAACAAATAATTATTTTCTTATTTCATTAATTTTCAAAATAATTAACTTATTTCGAAAGTGCCTAATAAAGAAAAAGTAACTCAGATAACTCACTGGAGTAATAATTCTTTTAGTTTTAGAACTACAAGAAAATTTCCTAATAGATTCAATAATGGTGAATTTACGATGATAGGGTTAGAACATGAAGGTAGAAATATTATGAGAGCATATTCTATTGCTTCTGCAAATCATGAGAATCATTTGGAGTTTTTATCAATTAAAATAAAAGATGGGCCTTTAACTTCTAAATTACAAAAAATTAAAATAGGAGATGAAATATTGGTCAATAGTAAATCAACTGGAACTCTTACCATAGATTATTTAAGGCCAGGAAAGAACTTATATTTAATTTCTACTGGAACAGGACTTGCGCCATTTATGAGTATTATAAAAGATCCTAATACATATGAAAATTTTGAAAAAATTATCTTAACACACACTGTTTCTTTTCCTTCCCAATTAGCCTATCTAGAAGAGTTATCTAACTTTAATAATGAATGGAATTTTATTACCAGGGATAATTTTACTTATTTTAATACTGTGACTAGATCTGCATGGACTAATACAGGAAGGATCACTGAATGGATTAAAAAAAAAAAATTACACTTAGCTGTTGGTTGTGATCCCATAAATGCTAAATTAGATAAGATTATGATATGTGGTTCTTTAGGACTTAATAAAGATCTTATAAAATATTGTAAAGATTTAGGGATGATAGAGGGCAATACATCAACCCCAGGTGATTTTGTTGTTGAAAAAGCTTTTGTAGAGAAATAGTTCAATCAGTTTTATTTTCTCATACCCTAAAGGTAAATATTACTTTATTTTCAGAAAATTCGTCTATCATTCCTCTTATTAAAAAACCTATTCCACAACTTCTCATAAATGACATACATAAATGTACTACCTACCAGAACTACCATAGAAAAACCAAAAGAACTTTCCAAACTCCCAAACCAGATAAAAGATAAGATAGATATCCAAGTAAAGCCTATAGCTTGCCAAACAATTGATTTATAAAATAATTTTTTTATACTCACGTAATTTCCTCCTTTAAGAATTTAAAAGTAATAATAAGAATTAAAAAAGGAGTAGTTATACAGACGAGGAGTAATGAATTTTAATGAACAAATGGCAATTCCAGTTAACCCAAATTAAAATAGATATAGGGTTATTATTACCACAATAGTTAGAAATAATTTTTTTATTCATTAAATTCTATTATAGCAAAAAATAAGCTATTTATAACGCATTAATTCTCTGAGGTTTTTAATTAGATCTTAATCGTCTTACCATGTTGCATGACCGTAAATTCTTCAGGGGACATACTTTTTTTTTCAGTTAGTTGTTCTAATTTCTCAACTGGTTCCCTCATTGGCTCATCAGTAAGTATGAATGTTCCCCAATGCATACCAATTGAACGTTTAGACTTAATATCTTTATGTATTTGGATGGCCTCTTCGACATTACA
>ENA-ORXF01000621-ORXF01000621.1-marine-metagenome-genome-assembly--contig:-NODE-621-length-24822-cov-4.076945_pt1 | contig 24822 bp, 17 predicted proteins | sample MGYA00237864_ERZ511476 | MGnify/ENA primary metagenome ERZ511476 (study PRJEB26306, sample SAMN06343908) | marine metagenome | isolation source: coastal waters | place: Atlantic Ocean: West Antarctic...
TAGAGGGGCCTTTTATGATTGCCGAGTTAAGAATAACGAAAGATATTTTGAACCGCCGTTTAGAGACGGTGTAACCCCAACGCATAAAAGATCAGCAGCTAAGCCAGTCGCCAAAAACGTTAATGATCTTAAGCCGAGGCCTTCTAGTCTGATCGATGCCTTCAACGCACAACATAGCATTAACGAAATTCTTATCCAGGCCGGCTATGATCAGGATGGATCGAAATTCCGTCATCCTAACAGCCTTAGTGGTAGCTACAGCGCAAGCGTGCAAGAGGGACGAGTGCATTCAATGAGTACCTCAGATCCACTTTATAGCGAAGGAGGGGGCGTTGGAGCTCATAACGCATTTAGTGCCTTTAATGTCTTATTTCACGATGGAAATCTTAGTAAGGCTTTATTTGATGCAGGTGAGCGATGGGTCCGACAAGATGGGGTTTCTTGGAATACAGTGCGAAGTATTAGTGCACTAAATAGTATGGAGGATCCATTTTTGATCCTTGCAACGGATAGCGAGAACAAGGAAGCTATTCACCAGGCTTTAGGTGTTATTAACTCAGCAGATATTATAACTAAGGTCGAATTATGCCAGCGTTTAAAGGCCCTCACAGGCATACCTCTGAGTGACATAAAGAGAGCATGTAAAGAGATGCAGGACGTCCAACTCTCACAGATGGAGATTGCTGAGCAGTATCTTCTAAGACCTGAGAATGCGAGCATAATAGCCTGTGAGGGTGCGCTGTGGCAGTGCGGCTATCCAGATAATATATGGAAACAGATATCGCTTAAAAAGATTGGTCAGCAAATAGCTACTGGATTCAAGCGTCAGAAATTATGCCGCAGAGCATCAGACTACAAAGCATTAAGTGATCTTGTTTATGACCATACTGAAAAGCCTTCATTTTTTGAAGACGCTCCTAAAGGCATCGCTACACCCACTTACTTCTACTCGATTTGTGGTGATGAAGTTACAAAAGCTACCCTTAACTCAGACCATCGTGCAAGGTTTCAGGTCGGTGTGGAGCCATCTACTGAACAGCCATTTATGCTCCTTAAAACGCTGAGGGATGCATTTTCTCCAGACGAAGCTGATGAGCAAATTAGACAGCTAAGAATGTTCACGGGGCTAGCTATTTTTAACCTTCAACATCGTTAGCAAAAAGCTCTGCTACTTTATGGGGTTGGTGGCTCCTTTAAATCCGGATTTCAGAAAATCATTGAAAAGCTGACAAGGAAAGAATACTTAAGTGCAGTGTCGCCTTTAGAGTGGGATCAAGATTACAAAAAGGCCGAGTTGGTTGGAAAACTGATAAACCTGGTTCCAGAGATCAATAACGATAAGGTTATACCAGGTGCCGAGTTTAAGAGTGTCGTGGGCTGCGATAGAGTGTTGGCTCGTGAAGCATATGGCAAGGCATTCTCATTTCGCCCTGGGTGCGCTCATTGGTTTAATAGTAATTTCTTCCTGGCCACTAGAGATCAATCCAGTGCCTTTTGGCGGCGTTGGGCAATTATCCACTTTAGTACCAGTAAGCCAGAGTTAGAACGAGATCCTAATTTAGCTGAGACAATAATTAGGACAGAGCTCCCGATGATACTAAATTGGGCAATTGAAGGCGTTGTAGATTATTTGGAAAGCGGACTTTTCTTATCGCCCACTCACGTCAAATGCCTTGATGATTGGAAGCGAGAGAGCAATTCCGTACAGGGATGGATGTCGGATACTGAGTCTAACGGCGTAACAGAGGAGACACGAAAAGGTGCCTCCATAACATTGGTTGATGCCTATAAAAAATATGAGTTCTGGTGTCGAGATAATGGACTAAAAGTTGTTTCATCTAAAGTATTTCGCAGCCGAATGGAAGATCTTGGTTATCAAGTTATAACCCGTGATGGCTATAAGCGATATAAATCATTGTGGTCTAGCTCAGGTGATAGTTGCTGGTGATAAGTGGGAAAAGTGACACTTTTCCATATCTTTTTTTATAAAAAGAAATATAAAAGCACAGATGCTTATATAAATACTCAATATTTTTGTCAAAACAGTCACTTTTTTCACTGATACAACTTCTCGTTGTCTCGCTAAGTTGACTGTTATCGATAAAAACTCCTCCTCAAAGCTTTTAGGTCAAATATGGCTAACTTTCATAACCATCCCCGCATCAGACGCCGTAATTATGAGTATCCGAGATTAATGCCATCAGATATTAAGAGGTATATGTCACTACCAAATGGTTATAGGCATTCTTTGTCATGGTCGATTGATGGTGGGATAGTATTAGAATTTGATGCTATAACTACCCCCTATGGTTTAGACCTCAAAGGCTCTAAGGGATTTCAGCAGTTGATCCCAACGGCCTGGACCAAGTTGAAAAATGGTGCCCGACAATGGTGGTTGTGCCCCGAATGTCGCCGTCGGTGTGGTGTTCTTTACTTTGATAACGGATTTGGCTGTAGGCACTGCATCAAACCAGCTTATGAATGTCAGAATGGTTCGAGAACTGACTATTTAGCGAGAAAGATACGTGAGTTGTGCACCAACGTGCTGGGAATACAAAACGCTTCTGATGATGTTCTATGTTCTATTTATGATTTGTCAGAGCATGAGCATCTATTAAAAAATAGATACAGTAATATTTGTGAGCGAATACAAACATTGCAGGCTGAGTTAGCTTCTAACGTGAATACGATCTCAAGACTAAAACCGCTAAGGGTCGGCCCATGTAAACCTTACAGACCTGTTCGATAAACTCCGGGAGATTGTCCTGTCCAGCGCTTAAAGGCTCGTGAAAAGTTCGCTGCTTCAGTAAATCCAAGTAGATAGGATATTTCGTTAATTGGGATATTGCTATTCCTAATATATTGAAGTGCCAATTCATTGCGAGTGTTGTCGAGTAAGCTCCTAAAGTTAGTGCCCTCATCGCTTAGTTTTCGTTGCAACTGTCGTAAGGTAATATTCAGCGCGATGGCAACCTCCTTTTCACCAGAGTTCCCAGACGGGAGTATTTCTAATAGCCGTAAATAGACCTGATTGGAAAGGTTATCCTTGTCTAAAATCGCTAGCCTCTTTGCTGTTAGCTTTTCTGCTTGCCGAGCACTATCTGGGTCAGAGGCCATTAGTGGTGTATCGATAGTAGTTTTATCAAAAAACATGCGGTTCTCAGCTGCTGAAAATATGACCGGACATTGGAAAAGATCTTCATGTTTCTTCGTATCTTCTGGTTGTGCGCGTTCGAGTTCTAAAAGTGTTGGCTTGTAATCCGGGCGATAAATAGTTCTGCATATGGTGATAATGGTAGCAAAAAAGCCATCGATATCTTGGTAAGCAATCATCGGTTTATCATTATGGTCCCGCAATATCGACACGGTTAGGCACCAGGCGTCGTCGCCCTCCTCGAAGGTCTTTATCGAGGCATTATTTAAGACCTTTCCATATCTAGCCAGTCGTTCAAGAGCATCCTTGAGAGTAGAGCTAGACCACAGCGCGATTCCTAAGGCATGAAATGTCGTCGGATTGACAAACCTATGATTATCCAGGCCAAAAGTCGAATTCCCTATTACCTTTTCGGCAAGATGCCATACTCGGTTTACAGGTCCTACTGGAATCCGTTGGCAGCTATCGGCAATTGCATTTAACTCTATTCCTGCACTCGCAAAGATATCTGTGCTGCAACAGCCGTGAAATTCAAGTGTTCGAGATAACGTTAATATCCACCCTGCAGGGACCGTATATGCATTTTCGGAATAAATCATCGCAAATCAGCCTCCGCGAGTAAAAGACTATAACCATACTCCTATTTGATTAAAACTACCGCAATAAAACCTAAAAAGCGATTAGATTCTGGGCAAAACCACTGGCCCTGACTATGGTCACCTAGGGTCATTAGTCATTGGATGCAACCCTATTAAATACGCAATTTAGAGCATATAAATACTCCTAAGTAGGTTTGTATCTGGTGGTATGCGGTAGAAGCTTAGTCAGCCGAGGTCTTATGGGAAGGGATATACTTTTGTCGCTATATGATACGTCCTGATCACTGGAGTTATATTATCTTGGCATAAGTTTAAAGACAGTTGAAAATGGTAACGCTATTTTTATTGTTACCCGATCCCTATCAGCAATTAGGTGAATGTTGTTTAAGATAGATAAAAAAAACTTAACGGAAGGGGAATATTGATGAATTCAAAAATTTATGGGGTAAAGAAGCGGATGGCAATAGCTGTAAGTGCCGGTGCGGTAATGCTTACCTTCACTGCATCGCCCGCCTTGGCGGTTTTAGAGGAGGTTGTAGTTACAGCGCAAAAGCGGTCTGAATCATTGCAAGACGTCCCGATCGCAGTAGTAGCCTATACAGGTGATGGTATGAAGGCATTGGGTATTGATGACGCCACTGACTTAGTGAACCTCACGCCTGGCCTACAAGCCAAATCTCAGAGCGGCTCTAATCGCAATTATTTCCTACGTGGCGTTGGAACCAATGATACGCATCTAACGGCGGCTTCTGCTGTGGGGCAATATATAGACGGTATTACCTTGACGAGTGGCTTTCATGGGCGAGCAGCTTTATATGACATGGAGCGTGTCGAGATTTTGAAGGGTCCACAAAATGCGCTTTTTGGTCTGAATACAACTGGCGGGGCCGTTAACTATATAACAAAGAAGCCCGAAATAGGCGCTGGAACTATTGGCGACCTAACTATAAAAATGGGCAGTAACTCCCTGAAAAATATTGAAGGCGCGGTCGGTTTTGATATGGGCCAGAATGCCGCCGGTCGAATTTCGATATTTAGTACTCAAGAGGATGGTGCTTTTGACTCTCTGACCAGCGGCAAAGATATGGGTGATGATGACACTCAGTCTGTTCGTGCGCAAATGTCATGGGCTCCAACTGCAAACACTCAGGCCCTAGTTAACGTATATTGGATGGAGAGTGAAAATAATGGTACTGCCGCAAAAGCGGTCGGAACAAGAGATCCCAATGATACCAGCTGGAACCCCGGCCCCTGTTCAGATTTTAATCCCCTTGCGATAGTAGACTTTGAAAGAACTACCAGCTGTCTCTCGAGGCCTGCGTGGTCTCCAAATCCGAATAGACCCGGACCTCCCGCTGTGATTCAGACGCCAGGCGTAAATCCGTCGCAAAGCGATTGGGAAACGGTGGACATGAATGCAGGCGGAGAAAATCTTGAGGTTAATGGAGTCTATTTAAAACTTGATCATGATTTAGATTGGGGAACTTTTACCTCTATCACATCATATGCCAGTCTTGATGTTAAGGCGGAGCTCGATATTGACGCCACTCCGCTAACACTTATGCACTTTTGGCAGTCAGATGATCGTGATACGTTTCAGCAGGAATTTCGCTTAGTGTCTGATGGTGGTGAGGACTATCGCTGGATAGCTGGAGCATACTGGCTTGACGACGAGGCCTCGTCTTATACGGCGGTGCGTGGTGAAGCTATCCAGTTTGGATTTGGTAACAAATTACCAAATGTTCAGTTGAGTCATACTAAGGAAAACGTGGCAGTTTATTTTCAGGGTGAGTATGACGTTGCCGATGATATAACTTTTACCGCAGGTGCGCGATGGTCTGACGAAGAGATTGTGGGTGATTATCTTCCCTCAGCCCCCATTATTGCGACTGTTGGCTCTGAAGCAACTTTTTATGCTAGCGATGTTGATGCATTAGTGGCTGCGCAATTTACTGGTCAAGCAGGGTACGATGCCAACGGCTATCAAATAGCTCGTCAAGTGAAACAAAAACTAACCAACGAAGATATCGGGTATACCTTTAAGCTAGATTATAAAATGGATGACGATTCATTAGTCTACTTAAGTCATTCTAGGGGCTTTAAAGGGGCGGCATTGGATATCAGAGCGGTTTTTGCTTTAGTCCCGGTAGGAAATGTTCTCCAGGGCTTGGAAGATGCTCGCCTCGAGCCCGAGTCGCTGGATGTATGGGAGCTTGGTTATAAAGGCACATTTATGGAAAATCGAGTTCAGCTCGATGCGTCAGTATATTCCTACTCCTATGAAAACTTGCAGCAATTTATTACTTTGCGAGGCGTACCTACGCTTGATAATGCACCAGAGTCTGAAATTAAGGGCTTTGATGCCAATATTAAATATGCAGGCGATAGCGGCTTATATCTCCAGGCTGGCCTTACTTATTTAGATACGGAGGTAACTGATGCCGAAAATAGTGCTTTTGCTCAAGGCGCCGACTTAGCTGCCGCCGCACAATGGTCATACACTGCGCTGATATCACAAGATATAGATTTAAACAACGGCGCGCTCTTAACCATGATGGCAAACATTAGCTACACGGGTGAGACCGCTAACGACACATTCACAACGGGGAGTTCACAAATTCCAGGTGCTTTAACGATTGATGATTATACGATCATAAATGCCAATATGACCTATCGATATGGTCCCGCACAGAAATATGCAGTATCGCTATTTGGAAATAACCTCACTGAAGAACGTTTTTGCTCCACCCTTCATGTTCCTGATGGTTCAGGGCTTCTTGTAAAAACGCCAGCTACGGCCCTCCATATGAATGCTACCTGTCGGGTGAGTAATGCATCAACGCGGACTATTGGGGCTTCTTTTTCAATGGCGTTCTAGTACATAACTGGTAGCTGGGGCTTGGGCTAGCGGCCATGCCCCTTTATTAAAACCTAAAAACTGAATAGGTTCATGATGAGCGAAATACATACATTAAACGCAATGGTGACGGCAGTAAACGCAGAGCTGACTGATCCGCAGAGAAATCAAATTATTCACGGGAATCAGGGTAGTGCTGCTCGCTTTCATCTCTACCATGCAGGATTGTCGATATGCTCACAAAAGGTGCGCGCCGTATTAGCCGAAAAGCAACTTGCTCACACATCTCATGAGCTTGTGATACTTAATAGCCGCGGTATCTATTCTGAAGAATTGACTCCCGCTGAGAACTACTCGCCCAATTATGTTCGATTGCGGATGTTGGCAGGTAAGGAGCTTGGGCTACAGTTTGCCACTAAGCATACCGGGCGATCTTCGGTTGAGTCGGAGGGTTTCGATGCCTGTGTTGTACCAACTTTGGTGGATCTGGAGAATAATAAAATCATCGTAGATTCTATGCGGATCTGTGACTATCTTGACGCAGAATTTCCAGGGCCCATGCAATTGATACCAAGTGATCAAGTGCTACAAAAACAGGTGATGGAACAGGTGTCAATCATCGACAGATTCCCCCAGCCAGCTTTACTATATGGCTTTCATCCCGATGACGATCAACGTCCCGATTTTATTCAGCATGTTATGAGTGATGTTTATGATCTGAAGATTGAGGCTTTAGAGGCGCTGATCGAAGCTAACAGTGGCGAAAGAGAACTGGTTGACGCCTATCGTAGCAAAATTTCAAAGGAAAAAGCCGGTAAGGTATTGGCCCATGATGTAGATAGTCAGTATGCAGTCCGTAAAGAGGCGCAAGAGGCCATCTATACTCTAGATAAACAGCTAGCTGTGTATGCAAATCCATGGATATGTGGCGATACTTTTACGCTTGCGGATTTGGTTTGGGCGATCAACCTCTATCGTACTCAATGGTTAGGATTAGCCTCGTTGTGGAAGGATCTTCCAAGGGTGCAACAATATGCTATGCGTTTATATCATCGACCCTCTATCTGGAATGCAGTAATAACGTTTCCCTCTCCAATGCCGGCGTCACCGCATACTGCCGATATTGAGAGCCCTCAGATCGAGACGTGAGCCAGTGATAATCACTAGACGTGAAAATGCGAATTTATTAAGTAATTATAGCCTCTCTATAAAACCTGGTAACTATAGTTTAAATAATAGCAGTAGTAGACATATCGTTCGCTTCAGGAGGCTAATAGGTAATACATAATTGAAAATATAATGTTGATACACAATTGAATAAAAATATTGAGTTAACGATGATCGATACGACATTACATTTAATAACTTTTTAATATCCAGAATAAAAGAACACTACTAATTAAATAAAATAATGAGGGAAATTTATGCCTTTAAAAACCGTTTTTTCCACTATGGAAAATATCCAAAAGGGCAATATCAATATTATCGGTAAAGATGAAAAGAAAAACTATCTTTTCTCGAACATTTATGAGGTTGCAAGAGACTCACTAGAATATGAGCGAGTTGTTATAGCTAAAAATTTAGAATATACAATTGAGGTATCAAAGGCGGTTGGAAATTCTCCCTGGTATATTTGCGCACATGATGAAACTGTTGTCTGCATGGAGGGAGCAACCCAAATTAATTTTATTAAACCGTCCGACGGATCAGTTATTCCCGCCGAAGAAAAAAACGGAGTAGTAAAGCTGGATAGAAAACCCGAAGGAATAAAAATGGGGATAGTAAAAATAAAGTTTGGGCATCAGGCTTTGCTGCCGGCGGGGGCCGCCTATCAGTTCAATGCGTCTGAGATTAGCGTGCTAATGATTCAGTCAGTTATAGGCGATGAGTCAATTGAACGTTGGGCTGATATTTGTGAAGTATAAATCTCGATTAACATTTAAAAAAACATGAAAGAGGACTGTACTAATGGAAAATGATATCGTCGAATTTAAAGGCTTAGTAATAACCGAAGGCGAGCACAGGGTAAGTGATGATGTTAGCACGCACGGTTACCATAGTTTTGAGATAGGGCAGTACCGATTTGAGCGGGACGAATACTTTGTCAGTATTCATCACCCTAAAGGCACGCATAGTATGGATGTGGACCATTTTTTACGGGACACTATGCGTGATGTCGCATGGGGTTTTTTTTACGGCTGGCTAAACTTCGATGATGTGTTTGGTACCTGTAACCGGTATGGCTCGGTTGATATGTATACGGGAACCTATAACGGTGCTTATCGCGAGGCAGGTTCGGATTACATTGAGCGATTCGACTCCAATGAGCTTTTGGCTTGTTTAAAGGAAATGCTTAGTGACTGGGTAAATGAGGGGTTTAATCCGTTTCAGGCGCCTCAGGAAACAGGGACATCCGTTGGCCGGAAGAATGGAAACAATGATGAAGCACTGGCATTTCAGCGTGAAACTGCCGAGCGCATGGTAAGTATGCCAGGCGATGCCCAAATTCGTACTGACGAGGGTGGTACGCCTGTGAATCGCCACTTTTCCGATGTGGCTCAAGATGAACCCGAGGTATTGGCGGAGCCGGGTTTTGAAAATGAACTCGGTGCTTATAACTTTTTCGCTTATCTTTCCCGATCTCCGGTGACATGGAACCCCTCTATAGCCTCAGTTGTCAAGGCTAGCGCGTATTGTCCCACCAGCGAAGAGCATGCGCTTCCGGTTATTCATGGGAACGATCGGGTCGAATGGTTTATTCAGCTTTCTGACGAACTCATTTGGGAAACCGGCGATAAGGTCACTGGGGCTCCGCGGGCACGGGTCACTATGAAAGCGGGTGACGTATCTGTAATGCCAGCAGATATTCGCCATGCGGGTTTATCACCGAAACGGTCGATGCTTTTGGTTTGGGAAAATATGACTCCGGGGCTTGAGAAGCGCTATGCATCAGGCGAGCTTCCTCCGGTACCAGTAAGCTTCTAAGCTTAAAAATTTATTTAATCGACGAGAATGACTATGATGACGTCTAGTAGTATTAAGAGTCAGCTATTTATTGACGGACAGTTTGTAAACTCTGAAGCGGGGGCAACCATTGATGTGGTAAACCCTCATGATGGCTCCTTGATAACCAAGGTGGCGGAAGGCAGAGCGGAGGATATTGACAAAGCAGTAGCGGCTGCTCGAAAAGCATTTCCTGGCTGGCGTGACACGTCTGCGGCACAACGCGGCGATTTGATTCGCAAATTAGCTGATAAGTTGGAAGAAAACTTTGAGGAAATGTGCCTGCTGGAGTCATTGGATACCGGACATCCGCTACGTGATACTCGTTTTTTGGATGTCCGGCGGACCATTATAAATTTTAGATATTTCTCTGGCCTGGCTGATAAGGTTGATGGTCGTGTCGTGCCCGTGGATGCCGGTCTATTGAATATTGTGAAACGCGTTCCAGTGGGCGTTGTTGGTCAAATCGTGCCCTGGAATTTTCCGCTAATGTTCTGTAGCTGGAAGCTTGGGCCTGCTCTAGCTGCAGGTAACACCGTGGTTTTAAAGCCATCTGAAATCGTACCCCTATCAACATTGCGTCTAGTCGAGATGATGGCTGAGGTCGGCTTTCCGCCGGGCGTAGTAAATGTTGTGCCAGGGTATGGGCATACAGCAGGCCAACATCTTGCTCAACATCCTGATGTGCAAAAGATTGCATTCACGGGTTCAACTGAGACGGGCAGAAAAATCATTGAGGCCTCAGCAGGCAATTTGAAAAAGTTGCAGCTAGAGTTGGGCGGTAAAGGGGCCAATATTATTTTTGACGATGCAAGGATGTCCGATGCAGTTAAGGGCGCGGCGTTTGCTATCTTTCATAATCAGGGTCAGGCGTGTATCGCAGGTTCGCGTATTATCATTCACGAATCTATTATTGATGAGTTTTTAGAAAGATTTTCTAGCCTGGCTAACTCTATTCGTTTGGGTAATCCATTGGATCCAGACACCCAAATGGGGCCACTTACCAGTGAGCTGCATCAGCAGAAAGTCTTGGCTTATTGCGATCTTATGAGAGCGCAAGGGAACAGTATTATTACGGGCGCCTGTGCCCCCGATCAAAAAGAGCTAGCGAATGGATACTATGTGAAGCCAACCATTGTGATGGCTGATAGACATGACCGCGTGTTTCATGAGGAGGTGTTTGGACCTTTTGTTTCCATCACAACTTTTGCCACTGACGAGGAAGCCATAGAGCTTGCCAATGCCACTCAGTATGGTCTTGGCGGAGGATTGTGGACGCAGAATTTTGAGCGCGCCCACAAAGTGGCTGACAAAATCGATGCAGGCATGATATGGGTCAATACCTACAAACGAGTTTATCCGGGTTCGCCATTCGGCGGTATGGGAGCCTCTGGATACGGGCGTGATCTGGGTATTGAATCGATGCATGGTTATACCGAGCCTAAAGCGATGGTCTTCAATTATGGCGCGGGTGTACACGACTTTTATGCCGATTGATTCCGATACTGAGACCCGAACTTCAATTATAAAGCAGTCTTTACTCAATGAATGTACGGTTACCCTAATTGATAGGCACGGGAGGCTTATCGTCTTTCCCTGTGGTCTTAATGAGCCGGTATATAAAGCCGCGGGGCGTGCGGGTTATGAGTTGACGCTCGGGTGTATGCAAGGGCGCTGTAGGATCTGCAGAGCAAAGTTAATCAGCGGAGAGGTCAAGTATCTCCGCTCTATACCGAAAGAGGAGGTAGGAAAGCTTTCAGGATCGCAGGATGTTCTGTTGTGCTCATATGCCCCGCAGGTTGATACCACCTTGCAAACCTGTAGCCCGTGGTTGCAGCGTACTTAATTGTTGGATGCTGCTCTTGAGGCCAGCACTGATGAATAACACCTATCTGTTAGAAACTTACAAGGAGATGACATGTTTAATTTTGATTACCAGACATTACCATGGAACATTATATTTGGTACTGGCGCGCTGAAAAGGCTCCCTGGAGAGCTTGCAGATTTAGGTTATAGCCGCGCCCTAGTGCTGTGCACTCCCGATCAGGTTATTCAGGGGCAAGGTATAGTCACACTGCTAGGCGAGCTCGCGGTCGGGATTTTCGATCAGGCTCAGATGCATGTTCCCGCCGCAACGGTAGACCAAGCAATAGACAGGGTGGAGGCACTCAAAGCCGACTGCACTGTCTCCATTGGTGGTGGCTCGACGACTGGTCTGGGTAAAGCGCTAGCCCTTAAGCTCGGGCTGCCTAATATTGTAATTCCCACAAGCTATGCGGGTTCTGAAATGACCAATATCTGGGGTATTACTGAAAACGATCGCAAAGTCACTGGTAGGGATAACATTGTCGTGCCTACTCTCACAATTTACGATCCTGAGCTCACACTGACATTACCTGCGAAATTTGCTGGTCCAAGTGGTTTGAATGCTATGGCCCAGGCAGTAGTCAATGTTGCGTCGGCGAATGTGAATCCGATAGTGCAGTTGATGGCCATCGAAGCGGTACGGGCATTGGCGCATAGCTTACCTATGGTGATTGCCGAGCCTGAAAATATGGAAGCGCGTGCGGAGGCTCTCTATGGCGCTTGCCTGGCAGGCGGGTCCCTAGGGACAGGAACCACCAGCCTGCATCACCGTCTTTGCCATACTTTTGGCGGTACATTTAACACCCCTCATGCTGAAACCCACACTGTTCTGCTACCCCATTGTGTGGCGTACAATGCTGCTGCAACCGCAACGGGAACACAGAAACTAGCCGAGGCTATGGGTGTCGACAATGCGGCGGTGGGTATTTTTAATTTGGCTAAAACTGTGGGGGCACCCACTGCGCTAAAGGATATCGGAATACAGGAAGCCGATCTTGATAGGGCGGCGGCTATCGCCACCGAAACACCCGTGAACAACCCAGAAACAGTCACCAAAGAGCGCGTCCGCGAGCTCTTACAGCGGGCGTGGGCTGGAGAAATGCCCCGTGCCTGATGTTGTTATAGTCAGTGCTGTCCGCACACCGATAGGCCGACTTCACGGTGCATTATCGCCGGTGCGCCCGGACGATCTTGGGGCTCTTGTTTTAAAGGCGGCGGTTGAGCGAGCTGGCATTGATCCCGCTATTGTTGAAGAGGTTTACTTCGGTTGCGCTAATCAGGCTGGAGAGGACAACCGCAATATTGCCCGCATGTCACTGCTGTTGGCAGGCTTCCCCGACCATGTGGCTGGTCTGACACTCAATCGTCTTTGTGCTAGTGGCCTCAGCGCTATTAATCAAGCGGCTCGCGCAATTACGGCAGGGGAAGGTGATGTCTACATTGCTGGTGGTGTTGAAAGTATGAGCCGCGCGCCTTACGCGCTAGCAAAGAATTCTATGGCGTTTGGGCCTACGGGTAATTCAACTGCCTTTGATACCAGCCTTGGCTGGCGGTTTCCCAACAAAAATATGGCTCAGAGATTTCCTCTCGAAGCTATGGGAGAAACGGCAGAAAATATTGTTGAACGCAGTATAACTGGCGAAATAGCGGGTGGCGCGATTACTCGAGGCGAGCAGGATCGCTTTGCACTGCAGAGCCAGGAGAGAGCTCTAAATGCTATAAAAGCGGGCTACTTCGACAGAGAAATCGTGCCGGTGTCTATACCTCAACGTCGTGGTGATGATGTTGTTATGGATACCGATGAACACCCTCAAATTGTAAAAGGGAAAGCGGGCTATCAACTCACGACCAGCGCCGAGAAATTGGCAACATTGAAACCCGCATTTCGTCCGGGAGGCACCGTCACTGCCGGCAATAGCAGCGGCATGAATGATGGTGCAGCGGCACTGGTATTAATGTCTGGCGACAAAGCCAAGACGCTTAGTTTGAAGCCCCTGGCTCGGTGGGTCGGCTCAGCCGTCAGTGGTGTTGATCCAAGGATTATGGGTATGGGGCCGGTAGCGGCAGTTGAGAAGCTGTTAAAACGTAAACAGCTTAGGGTCGACGACCTCGACATGGTTGAGTTGAATGAGGCCTTTGCCGCCCAAGCCCTAGGGGTTATGCATGAGCTTAAGCTCTCGGAGTCCATCACAAATGTGAATGGTGGTGCGATTGCACTGGGGCATCCGCTAGGTAGCTCTGGAGCACGGATTGTATGCAGCATGATTCACGAGATGCAGCGCAGAAGTATCGAGGGTAAAAGTCTGCGTTATGGATTAGCCACTCTTTGTGTGGGTGTGGGTCAGGGAGAAGCGGCACTATTTGAATTACTAGAAGCCTGAGTTCTACTTGCATGAAGACCATGACTGATAAAAGCAAATATATTTTTTCGGAGAGACCGTGAAGAAAGTACCTCAAATCTCGGCATATGAAGCAGCAAAACTCGTTAAATCCGGCGATACCATACTCGCTGGTGGTTTCGGTATGACCGGAAATCCAATCCATTTGCTCCATGCTCTGGCAGAAATGGACACAAAAGATCTAACCTATGTTGGGAACAATGTTGGTGAAGCTGGGTTAGGTGGGGGCCGCTTATTGCGAAATGGGCAGTTACGCAAAGCAGTAGGATCTTTTCTCACCAGTAATCGAGAAGCAGTTGCAGCGGCCCAGCGCGGAGATATCGAAGTAGAACTGATTCCTCAGGGTACTTTGGCCGAAGCCCTGCGGGCTGGAGGTGCCGGTATAGGCGGCTTTTATACACCAACGGCAGCTGGCACTGAGCTGGCGAAGGGTAGTGATACCAAAGTTATTGATGGTACTGCCTTTATCTATCAAGCCCCTATAAAGGGGGACGTTGCATTGATTCGCGCCTGGAAAGCGGACACCGCCGGCAACTTAGTTTACAGAATGACTGAGCAGAATTTTAATCGTGCTATGGCGACTGCAGCAAAAATAGTTATTGTCGAAGCAGAACATATTGTGCCATTAGGTCAACTCAACCCTGAAGAGATTCACACGGCCTGCTGTTACGTAGACTATTTGGTTCAAGCTCATACCAGTCTTGAAGATCTGGGTTCATCTGCATCGGTGGCCACCAGCGATAAAAAGGTAGATGAGAGCCGGCTACTGATGGCTGAAGCTGCGGTTGCCGAGCTACAGTATGGCGATGTAGTTAATCTTGGCATCGGTATTCCCACACTGGTCGCTGATTTTCTTACTGGGGCTCATGGAGTCATTTTGCATACGGAAAACGGCATGCTAGGCGTCGGACCGGAACCTGAATCTGGGGGCGCGATGGACTTTCCGGTAAATGCCGGAAAGGTCCCGGTGACAGCTTTACCAGGGAGCAGTTATTTTGATTCTGCCGACTCCTTTGCCATGATTCGAGGTGGACATATCCATGTGGCGATAATGGGTGGTTTGCAAGTCGATGAACAGGGTAATCTTGCCAACTGGGCTATACCGGGCAAACCACTATTAGGGGTTGGGGGCGCCATGGATCTCGCCACGGGGGCCAAACGCTTAGTAGTTACTATGACCCATTGTAATAAAGACGGCTCCAGTAAGTTGGTCCGTAAATGTACTTTACCTATAACCACCTTTGGTGCCGTAGAGACATTGATTACGGATCTGGGCGTATTCCGTTTCCGTAATAACAAGCTCGTCTTAACTGGACTAATCGGCGACACGACGCTCGAAATAATCCGTAAAAATACTCAAGCCGACTTTATTGTCGCTTTGGACTAGGCGGAGACAAAGTGATCCGCATAAAACCCATCGACCAGATGCCCAATTTCCCATTTAAAACTTTAAGTGGGGTGCCTTGGCCCAACGCAGATACTCCTAATAAACGGTTTTCCATGTTAGTTTTTTATCGTGGGATACAGTGTTCTTACTGTGAGAAATATATCAAAACGCTCCAGCAATGGTTGCCCGAATTTCAGCAGCGTAATGTGGAAGTGATTGCAATTAGTGCCGATAGTCTTGACCGCGCCGAACAATCACAGCGCGAATGGCAAGTAAAAGATTTGGAGTTGGGCTACGAACTAGATATTGAATCTGCGCGTCTATTGGGTTTGTATGTGTCGACGGCAATACGTGAAGCCGAAATGGAATATTTCTGTGAGCCGGGCATATTTCTCATTAGCCCGGACAACACACTGTTTACAGCCTGGATACAGGCTTATCCGCACGCACGGCCTCATTTCGAGGAGATTATTGGCTGTATAGATTTTATTGAGCAATATAAACGACCACCGCGCGGTAATGCCTAGACAATCGGTTTTTATACGAACAAAAAAACGATGAGCTTAGCAATACACGTGATGTATTATCACAAAATTTTTATAGAAAATGCCTAAGAAGATCTATAAATAGGGTGCTGTAGGAAAAACTAAATAATTGTATCGAGGAACAGTATAGTGTTTAGAAAATTTACCAATTTTTGTAGTCTGGCGATATTGATACTCGTTGTTGCCTGTAATGACCAGCGGCCTAGCGGAGCCGTAGCTAATTTAAATTTAAACCGTCCGAACGTGCTGTTAATTGTAGCTGATGATATGGGATTTACTGATATCGGAAGTTTTGGTAGTGAAATCCAAACGCCAAATATTGATGCTCTCGCCAATCAAGGAACACGTTTCAGTCGCTTTTATAGCGGATCCATGTGCGCACCTACACGGGCAATGTTGATGACCGGTACAGATCATCATGTTGCGGGAATGGGTAATATGGCCGAATTTATGACAAAAAACCAAAGCGGAAATCCTGGCTATGAAGGCTATCTAAATGACCGCGTGGTGGCTCTACCTAAACTTCTCGCAGATAACGGTTATCACACCTACATGGTGGGTAAGTGGCATCTGGGCTATGAACATGACCAAAGCCCGAGAGTGAGGGGGTTTGAACGTTCGTTTGTATTACTTAACGGTGCCGCAAGTCATTTCGATGATATGGGTGGTTCTGATATTCATCGACCGATAGCCAGTTATCGCGAGGATGGTGAGTTGATCGATTCATTGCCAAAAGGGTTTTATTCTTCACACTCCTATACAAATAAACTAATTGATCAAATAGAGAGTAATCGGGCTGACGGTGAGCCATTCTTCGCCTATGCGGCCTATACATCTCCCCACTTCCCTTTACATGCACCCGCCGATGTGCGTGATAAGTACGTAGGTCTTTATGATGAAGGTTATGATGTCATCCGAGCGAAGCGTCACCGAGAGGTGAAACGGCAGGGCCTAATTCCTGACCACGCAACGATCCCAGCTCGTCCCGATTTCATCCCGCCTTGGCTGTCTATGACTCAAGAAAGTCGGAACCTTGCCGCCCGTGAAATGGAAGTCTATGCCGCAATGGTCGACGATCTGGATCGTAATATCGGCCGACTGATCACCTATTTAAAAGAAAATGGACTGATAGAAAACACATTAATTGTATTTATGTCGGACAATGGTTCAGACGCTTTTTCCCTTGCTAAAGCCCCTGATGCTATTAAACAGAATGCAGCTAAATATGACAATTCGTTAGCGAACATCGGTAAAAAAAATTCATTTAGTTTTATTGGTCCTAATTGGGCCCATGTTGGCGAAGCGCCATTTCGGCTATACAAGAGCATGCCGACCGAGGGCGGGATTAGAGTACCTGCCATTATTACATTACCCAAAACGCAGCTTGGGAAAAATCAAGTCCAGCATATAAATAATAGTGTAGTCAGTGTTATGGATTTGGTCCCTACCATACTGGACTTAGCGGGGATTGATTATTCTAATCTTTATCAGAATATAGAAGGGATCACACTGGATGGTCGCTCTCTGATGCCGATATTATCTGGTCAAACTCACTCTATTAGAACTGATAATGACGTGCTCGGTTCTGAGTTACTGGGAAGGAGAGCTATCATCAAAGGTAATTGGAAAATTATTAATTTACCTAAACCCATAGGCTCTGGAATCTGGGAACTATTTAACATCATGTCTGATCCCGGAGAACAAAATAATCTTGCGAAAGACATGCCTGATAAGTTAGCAGACCTGATTGTAGAATGGGACAAATATGCTATTGAAAAAGGTATTATTTTGTCACCTCCGGGACCATTGCAAGTAAATGCATTAAAGTCTCCTGTTAAATAATTCTTTAAAATATTGGTTTATATTTAATAAAAAAACGATTAAAAATTGCGTATAGAATTATAGAAGAACACTAATTTAGGTGTCACGATGCAATCCGTATGGAGTGTTTTGTGGGGAGAGTTGCGATGTTATTTTGCTTTTATAACAATATCAGGCGGATGTTGTTAATGTCGGATAATTAATTTTAGTGTCCTAGTAAGCTAGGCTTCGATTTATTCAACGATACTCTTGTTCACCTAAAAAAGTATTTATATAGGAAATTAAAAAGATATAATTTTGATAGAAGAATCGCTTTTGTTTTGGTGCCTAGCCATTTTTGTAGTGTATATAATGGGCGTATCCAAGTCCGGCTTTGCCGGTGGTGCCGGCGTTATTGCCGTGCCCCTTATGAGTATAGTTATTTCTCCACAGGCTGCTGCCGCATTACTACTGCCAATATTATTGTTTATTGATGCTCTAAATATGAGAGTATTTTGGCCAAAAAGAGATACTGTGTTATTGCCCCGCCTTCTGTTAGGTTCGTTTTTTGGGGTTGTGATTGGGGCGCTCTGCTTTGGTCTGTTTAATGTAACCATAGTCAAGATTATAGTAGGTTTTGTTGCTGTAAGTTGTGCGGCTAATAATATGAATAATAGGCAAAAATTACTGAAGCCAGTCTCCGTTATTGAATCAATAATTTGGAGTGTATTATCAGGATTCGCAAGTTTTATTTGCCATGCCGGCGGCCCACCAATAAACGCATATATGTTAAAGCTAAGTCTTAACAAAATAACTTTATTAAGCACCATTGCTGTTTTTGCTGGCATTACCAATTTAATGAAACTTCCCGCTTACGCTATTTTGGGGCAACTAAATATAAATGTTGGTTGGTTTGCTTTCGCGATGGCCCCAATAGCTTACGCAGGTGTATACAGCGGGATGCGAGTCAAAGATTTGATTTCCGATGAAACTTATATGATTATCTTAAATCGGGTATTACTAGTTGTAGGCTTTTATCTTATTACTACAAATACTACAGTTTTATTCTTATCAGTGTAAAAAAGAATTTAATCTTAAGGTCAGTAGTGCCTTATATATTTTCCGAGAATATCAGGCCAAATTAAAAGCCGTCCGCTCAAGTTGCTAGTTGTCTGGTAGATAAAAAATATAGGCTTCGATTTTATAACGATAATAGTCGGGTTGAGAGGTTCGTTACAAACAGCAATCAAATATAACTCTAATGATTTCAGGATAAAAGATGACTGATTATTTTGACTATGACCTATTTGTTATTGGTGCGGGCTCAGGTGGTGTGCGTGCTGCGCGAATGGCCGCCTCTAAAGGTAAGCGGGTGGCGGTAGCCGAAGAGCGTTATCTCGGCGGGACTTGCGTTAATGTGGGTTGTGTTCCCAAAAAGCTATTTGTTTATGCGTCTCAATTCCCCGAGTTATTTCATGCTAGTAAAGGGTTTGGCTGGATGTTACCGCAGGAGCCGACACTTGACTGGGCAACCTTAAGGGACAATAAAACTGCCGAGATTGATCGTCTTAATGGTATATATAACAGCCTTATTGATAACAGTGGGGCCGAACTCTTTGATGGCCGTGCAACCATTGCTGGACCGCACCTTGTCTCGGTCAATGGTAAGCTCTACAAGGCCCGTATCATTTTAGTTGCCACCGGTGGCTGGCCTTATATTCCTGAATTTCCTGGTAGTCAGTATGCGCTTAGCTCTAATGAGATGTTCTTTTTAGATGAGCTGCCGAAAACTGCAGTGGTAGTGGGCGGGGGTTATATCGCAGTTGAGTTTGCAGGGATCTTAAATGGTTTAGGCGTTGAGACTCATCTGGTGTATCGCGGGTCCGTATTGCTCAAGTCGTTTGATCGCGAGATGAGCGAGAAGGTTAAAGAGGGTATGCATGCTAAAGGGGTTCATCTGCACCTTCATACTGATATTGATAAAATCACCAATACCGATGGGGTACTGGCGGTATCTCTTAATCGAGGGTGTAAGTTAGAGGCTGGTTTGGTCCTCTACGCCACTGGGCGTCAGGCGAATACCGCGGGTCTTGGGCTTGAATCGACCAATGTGGTGATGCGTAGCAATGGCTCTATACAGGTGGATGAACACTTTGCTACTGCTGAGCCCAGTATCTATGCACTGGGTGATGTCATTGATCGGGTTCAGCTCACCCCAGTAGCTATTCAGGAGGCGATGGTGCTAATCGATCACCTTTACGGTAAGGGCTTGGTGCAGATTGATTACAGTGATATTCCCACTGCTGTGTTTTGCCAGCCGGAGTTAGGCACGGTTGGGCTTAGCGAAGAGCAGGCACGGGTACAGTATGCCGATATTGCGGTCTTCGTATCTGAGTTTAAGCCGATGTTACAAACCTTAGGTGGCGGTACTGACCGCATCACTATGAAATTAGTTGTGGACAGGGGCACTGATCGTGTCGTTGGGTGTCATATGGTCGGCGAGCATGCTGCGGAGATAATCCAGGGATTGGGCATTGCCTTAAAGGCGGGTGCAACCAAGGCTCATTTCGACTGCACATTAGGTATTCATCCGTCTGCTGCTGAAGAGTTTGTGACCATGCGAGAGATGGCTAGATAGTCGGGCTGTAAAAGTTATAAACGTTAATAGCTGAGCACTTATGCTTGAAAGAGTGATGCTTGCCTAACTTCAAATCAAGGTAACACAGGAAGTAACATAAACGGATAGGTAATTTAACTAAACATATATTAATCAATTACCTACTGGCTCTGTACAGTTCCCGCCGCCTCCACCAAATAAAAAACCTCAACCCGAAAGGGTTGGGGTTTTTTTATTTGTTTTTTGTTCTTGACTGAATCTACGGAGATGATCGAACCACGCCACAGCGAGAAAGCTATAAGCTAGTTGAATTACAGACCCACCGGCCGCCTAAACTTCCTATAAGCACTAGGCGTAGTCCCAAGCCATTGGTGACAGGCCCGCGTCAAACTACGCCGATCAGAAAAGCCCATTTCCGATGCAATATCATCCAAGTTCATCGATGTGGACAATAGAAGCGTCAGACGATTGATTCTTATTTCACTCGATAGTTGGCGGTAGTTTGTTCCCGCCCGCGACAGCTTTCGCTGTAAGGTTGGTATGCTCACATACAGCGCTGTGGCTAAATCCCCCTGGGTGTGAGGGTCGCGTTGTAATAGGGCCTTAACTTTTTCTACGAACAGGTTTTCCTGTATATCAACCGGCGCTATTCCGGCAAGGATTTCTCTGAACACCACGGTTTCATTCATCGCCCAGCGATCAGATCTTCGCTGCCCTAAGGGCAGGGTTAAGTCACTACTGTGATAAGTGAAGGTGACGCCACTAACATCCCTTGTGTATTCGCAGCCATGAACGCCAGCTAGCATTGAGCCATCTTGGGGCCCAAGTCTATGGGACAGTTGAGTGCTAACCGGCAACCAACTTCTATTGGTTGTCCAGGCCAGAAAGCATTGGAAGTAAAAGGTAAAAAGTTCGATATAACGCTCAACCCGCGCAGATTCTTCAAGCTCATCGCCGGCGGCAATCGTCAGCTTTGCGCCATTAAGGTCTATCTTGACGGTCGTCCTGAGGCCCGATTGTAGGATGGGAACCAGCTCGACAAATTTTCTTAATCCGGATGCCAGGTTGGGCATTTGGCTAACACTGGAGAAAATCATGCTCCAGCTGGATTTTGGGAGTTTGCGTAGCAGGGCGCCATGGCCCTCATCATCATAGAGGCTGATATTGTCGAGACAGATTTGCCAGACATCGGCTTTTGGAATAATTGCGGGGATTGGCGCGTTGGCTTGTATGATCTCAGCGGCTTCGAGCAACTCGCGGGCACGGGCGAGACCAAATAAGTCGACAACATAGTTATTCGAAACGAATTCAATACCTATATCATCCTGGGGCTGAGTATTATCCGAGCCCTTCGATGCTTGAGTGGTGTCGGTTATGTGAGATATGTGAGTGCTACCCATAAATTTCTACTGACCGTCTCGTTGGCCGAGACTTTTATTATTATTCTTTATCCTGCGCTTTCAGCAGGCCTGATGGAAATTGTTCTCTTTCACTTGATTGATCCCGTCCTTCACAGGATTATTTGTTAGCGGTAGTCTCAGGTCAGTACCAATAAATCGCAATGCATTATGTAATGTAGTGAGTATTCAAATTACTTTACGCATACCTTTGCAAATTCCGAGATCGACTACCTTTAGGTCGGCAGAGTAAATGAGGAGAGTTCTACTAATGAACCAGCTTAATAAAAAGAAGAATATTACCCCAACATTGATAAGTGCCGCGTTAGCAGCTTTTATCGCCCAGCCAAGCCTAGCGCAGACATCAGAAGCACAAGCATCCACAGGGATGTTAGAAGAAATTCTAGTCACAGCGCAAAAGCGTGCATTTTCTGCGCAGTTGACACCAGTTGCACTAACCGCAGCCACAGGCGATACCCTCAGAGAAAATGGTGTTGCCAGTGCTTTGGATCTAAACGGCCTGTCGCCGAGTCTCAGCGTTGCCTCAAGCAATGGTCAGCTGCAACTTACCATGCGGGGCGTTGGCAATGAAATTTTATTGTCTGGTGTCGGTGAAGCTGGTGTTGCCATGCACAGTAATGGGGTCTATCTCGGCTCTAATGTTACTGCCACGGCAATGTTTTTTGATATTGAGCGGGTTGAAGTCATGCGCGGTCCGCAGGGAACGCTCTGGGGTCGAAACTCCACGGGTGGCGCGATTAATGTTATCCAAAAAAAGCCTACCGAAGAATTTGAAGGTTTTGCCGCTATCGATTATGGCAACTACAACAGCATTGATCTTGAAGCTGCCGTGAGCGGCTCCCTGACAGACAGTGTGCAGGGCCGCATCGCGGTTAAGCATAGTAAAAGCGATGGTTTCTTGAAGAACCTGGCTCCCGGTGGCGATGATATGGGTGATGACAACAGTATTTCGGTACGCGCCTCGATCAATGTCGATCTCGACAGTGGTTCTTGGTTGCTAGCAGCCGGTCATTCTGATTGGGATATTGCAGGACGATCAGTTAAGCAGGAAGGCACGTCATTTCCGTCTGGGTCTCCCACTGTATTTGGTCTCCCCGGCGGTCTGGCATTTTCTGAAATAGCCTATGGCCAAGCAGCGCCTGCAGGTAAGTTTGAGACCTACTCAACCAACCCGAATGCGGGGGAAGAAGCAGACCTTGAATACTTCACCTCTGAGCTGAGCCTCGAACTCGACAGCGCTAATTTGACCGTTCTAACGGATTATCGACAGCATGAGCGCAGCTACAGAGTCGATGGTGACTTCACCCCTTCAGCCGTCGAAAGTGTATTTTTAGACTTCACTGAAAGCGCAGAAGAATTTAGCCAGGAAATTCGCTTAGCCTCTACAGAGGGTAGTGCGATCAGCTGGGTAGTCGGTGCTTATTACTACCAGCAAGACCTTGACCTGAGTACCGTCGTTGAATGGGGCGCCTATCCCGGAATCCCAGACTTGCTCTTCAGTGGGGCCTTCGGCCCAGGTTATCCTCGAGTCGGCGTAGATTTTGGCGGTACGTTGGAAATTAAATCTCTGGGCCTGTTTGGCCAGAGCACCATACCAATCAATGAAAGCTGGGCTGCAACCGTCGGGCTGCGTTATAGCAGTGACAAAAAGAACAGCGATGAATATACCGACTTCTTGTTTGGTGGCGTGGGCGGTCTATCCCTTGCGCCAGGTACCGGCAAGTTCAGCGATGAATGGTCGGATTGGACAGGAAAACTCGGTCTGGAATACAAGGCAGCTGATGATGTTTTTGTCTTTGCCAATATCTCCAAGGGCTATAAATCCGGTGGTATTAATGTCGGTGCGCTAAGCGGTGCCTTTGAGCCAGAGGAATTGTACAACTACGAGATCGGTGTCAAGTCCACCTTGATGGACAATCGCTTGCGTGCCAATGCAACCGCCTATTACTCAGACTTTACCGGCTACCAGCTGCAGAGTGTTGAGGGTGTGAATACTATTATCACCAATGGCGATGCCGAAATTTCAGGTCTTGAGCTAGAGCTCGATTACAAGCCTTCAGCCGATTGGCTGTTGAGTCTGGTAGCGACCTTTACTGATTCTGAAATCACTGCCTTTACCGAGCAGGGGCTGCTCAATCCAGCAACCAACGCTCCTATTGCTCCGGGCCAGCCTACTCCACGCACGCCAGATTCTTCTTACAGAATGAGTGTCGAAAAAGACTTTATGCAAGGTGATGCTAATACAGTGACTGCCCGCATATCTCATACTTGGCAAGACGACGTTAATTTGGATCCCTTTGGAACCTATGGCGCTAACCAGAGTTCCTTCGGCTTAACTGATGCGGTTATTAGTTGGTCTGCTAATGATGGCCTCTGGTCAGCGGATCTCTATGGTAAGAACCTGAGCAATGAATTTTACAAAACCGGCTCTTACTTTTATTCCATAGTGTTGGGTTCAACCCAGCAGGCGCAGATTGCAGAGCCGCGTACCTATGGCTTCAGGTTCCGTAGAAATTTTTAAGCTGCTAAATGTCTAAATTGGATAACTCTTCTTGCCGCGGGTAAGAAGAGTTTTTGACTTAAGTAATAAGTAGCGGAACAATTATGACCTTTTCTAAAACAGATGCTCGCTCTGCAGAGTCCAGTAAGAGAGAGAGTAAGAGTGAGAGTGAGATTAAAAACAAGACTGATCAATCCCAGCTGCCTGGAAAACTAGGCAACCCACTCTGTGAATTTAGTACTGACTCCCGTGCTGATCCTCGTCTAGTTGCCGCACTGGCACCCTTTGCTATGGAAGGGCCGGTAGAGCTACCAGTAAGTCCTGGTTCACTCTACCAGGATAGGCTGCAATGGCTGGCTGACACCGAGGGAATGTTCGAAAGCCTCTTCCAAGTACTGGCTGCTGATGTAACGCCTGTGATTGGTGTGGAGCATTGCATTGAAGTGATTAAAGGCGCTGATAATAACGATATAAACCTGCATATACATCGCCCTGTTGATAGTTCTGTTCATCGCTCTAAGGGGAATTCAGGCACACTTCCCTGCGTGTACCATATACATGGAGGCGGCATGGCAATGCTCCAAGCGTCTAATCCAATGTATGGCTATTTTCGCGATTCCCTTGCGGCTCTGGGTGTAGTGGTTATTGGCGTCGAGTTTCGAAATTCCGGTGGTAAA
>ENA-ORXF01000623-ORXF01000623.1-marine-metagenome-genome-assembly--contig:-NODE-623-length-24724-cov-7.945024_pt1 | contig 24724 bp, 30 predicted proteins | sample MGYA00237864_ERZ511476 | MGnify/ENA primary metagenome ERZ511476 (study PRJEB26306, sample SAMN06343908) | marine metagenome | isolation source: coastal waters | place: Atlantic Ocean: West Antarctic...
CACACAGCATCTTGAGCTAATGAAAGCTAAATCAGACTGGGGTAGTGAGTCTATGACTGCTACTACAAATGCAATCACAGCAGGGAACGGATACACCGCTTCCTAAATTAACTTAACTGTCGAGGAGTAATTCAATGCCTCTAACCAAACTTCAATTCAAGCCCGGTATTAACCGAGAAACCACGTCCTACAGTAATGAGGGCGGGTGGTTTGATATGGATAAGGTTAGGTTTCGTTTTGGCTTTCCTGAGAAGATTGGTGGTTGGGTAAGAAACTCAAACAACAACTTCTTGGGAACGTGCCGAGCGTTACATCCATGGGTTGCTCTAGACGGCACACAATATGTTGGAGTAGGCACACATCTAAAGTATTATATACTAGAGGGGGGTGGGTTTTATGACATTACACCTATTCGTGTAACTACTGCTGCAGGTGCTGTAACATTTACGGCAGGTGCAGATACTCTTGATGGAGCAATTGTTTCTACAGATGTCTCTATAGTTTTAACAAGCGTTACTGATTTTCCTACGGCTGGTCTAATAAAGATTGGCACCGAAGAAATAACCTATGCTGCTATATCAAGCAAAACATTAACTGGTTGCCTTAGAGGACAAAATGGAACTACTGCTGCAAACCATGCCGATAATGTGGCTGTTACTTGCGCTACCATTATAGTTACTGACGAGGATCACAGTGCCTTAGACAACGACTTTGTGACTTTCACAGATTCTGCTTCACTTGGCGGGGTTATCACTGCCGCCGTATTAAACCAAGAATACCAAATAACGACAATTATAGATGACGATAATTATTTAATTAATGCTCGAACTGTGTCTACCATACCTTCAATAACTACTACAAACGGCCTTGAGCCTACCCCTGTTTTTGCAAATACATCAGACAGTAACGATGGTGGTACTGCGTGTGTTGGTGCCTACCAACTAAACACTGGACTAGACACAACAATAACGGGCAACGGTTGGAATGCTGGAGGCTGGAGCCGAGGAACTTGGAACTCGTCCACCGATCTTTCAGTTGATGGTCAAACGCTTCGTATATGGAGCCACGATAATTTTGGTGAGGACTTATTAATAAACCCAAGGGATGAGGGCGTTTATTACTGGGATAAAACCAACGGTACTGGAGTGCGCGCAGTTACATTAGCTTCTTTGCCCAACCCAGCGGCTACTCCTACTTCGGCTAAAATAGTTCTGGTGTCTGATAAAGACAGGCATGTTGTGGCTTTTGGTTGCAACCCAGAAGGATCTGTAACACAGGATCCTTTACTTGTTAGGTTTAGTAGTCAAGCGAATCCGTCTAATTGGTCGGCTCAAGCCACTAATACTGCGGGTGATTTAAGTATTGGATCAGGGTCTGAAATTATTGCGGCTATAGAAACTAAACAACAAATATTAGTTTTTACTGATGTATCACTACACGCCATGCAATTCTTAGGCCCACCGTTTACGTTTGGTATAAATGTTGTATCAGAAAATATTACAATTGCTGGTCCCCTATCCGCGATTAACGTAGAGGATACTGTGTATTGGATGGGCCGAAACGAGTTTTATGCTTATGCTGGTCAAGTTCAACGCCTACCATGCACTGTACGGGACTATGTTTTTAACGACATTAATGGTTCACAGTTTGAAAAGATAACAGCCGGATCGAACACAGCCTTTGGTGAAATTTGGTGGTTCTATCCATCATCTACAAGTCAAGAGAATGATCGGTATGTATCATACAACTATATGGAGAACGTCTGGTCATACGGATTACTAGCTCGAACAGCTTGGTTAGATCGAGGGATTACAAATCTGCCTTTAGTTGCATCTACAGATCATTATTTGTACAGTCACGAGACAGGGTTTGATGATGGAAGCACTACACCACCAACAGCCATAGCTTCTTTTATTCAAAGTAGTCAGATTGATATAGGTGATGGGGAGGAGTTCTTTTTTATGAATCGGATGATACCAGATTTAACCTTTAGAAACTCAACAGCAGATTCTCCTTCAGCAACAATTACACTCTCTGCTAGGAACTTCCCTGGTGGTTTGTATCTACAGTCACAAGCTAAGTCTGTTACACGCACATCTACCACTCCAATTGAGCAGTGGACTGAACAAGTTAACTTGCGGTTGCGTGGTAGAGCTTTTGCATTAAAATTAGAGTCTACAGGCGTGGGTGTCGGTTGGCGATTAGGTACGCCTAGGGTTGATATCCGAAGCGATGGGCGTAGATAATGTCTCGTAATCTGATTAAACCATTTTTTGCGAGACCCCCTGACGAATACGACCAGAAGTACATGTCAGACGTAGTACAATCTTTTGCTCTTTATTTAGAGCAGATGCAGAACCCAGGGGAAGGTCGTAACACACGTCTTACCCTTACAGACCTACCTATAAGTGACCAAGGATTAGAGGTCGGAGCATTGTTTGCGTATCGAGACGCAGCGGGAATGACTGGTGTTGTAAAGATAACAACAGCAGATCAGGTTAATTTACCAAGCATCACAAGTACGGGTGGTGTAGGAGCAGTTACGGTAGTCATATCATGACTAGAACTTTTAAAGCACTTCTGCTATTATAAGAAGTAATTAACAACAGGTGACGAACTATGGGATTAATGAGTAGCTTAGGTGGCCTAGTTGGATTTGCCATGGGCGGACCAGCAGGAGCCGCAGCAGGAGCCGCAGTTGGAACTGGTATTGAGGGTGGAGACTTAAAAGATGCTTTTAAGTCCGCGGCTATGGGATTTGTAGGCGGCGGTGCTGGTAATGCTATGAGTGGTTTTATGCAAGGTGGTGGTGGCGGCGGCGGAAATCCTCTTGCTCAATTATTATCGGGCGGTGGAAACCAAGGTGGAGACCAAGGTATTGGTGCCATCATGAAAGCTTTAGGTGCTAGTGGACAAGGTAGTGGCGGAACAGGTGGGGGTTTACCAATGGGTGGCGGCGGTGGCGGCGGCGGTATTGGTAGTCTATTAAATAACCCAACAATGATGGCGTCTTTACTGAGAGCCACCGAACCACGCAGTATTAAGATGACTTCTGACCTACAGGATGCTCAGTTAGCTACTGGAGAACGTAACCCTAGTTTCCGTGGTGTGCAAGCAATGGACATTCGTAAAAGAAACCCTGCTAGATTTACTCAGCGGCCAACATACGCACAAGGCGGATTGATCGAGGGCCCCGGGACTGGGACAAGTGATTCAATACCAGGCTCTATTATGCAAAACGGACAGCCCGTAGAACAGATCCGTGTTGCAAACAATGAGTTTATACTAAGAGAAAAAGACGTAGAGCAGATCGGTAATGGCGATCGGGATCTCGGGGCCGCAAAGTTATACGCTATGCAGCGCCGATTTGATAAAGGAGGACGTGCATAATGTCAGATGGATCAAACACAGGTAATGACCAAACAATTCTTAATCAGTCCCAGACACTTCTTCCGGGCTATCAAGAAGAATATCTAAAGAATCTTTTAGCAAACGTCTATCAAGTTGAGTACGATCAAGATGGCAACGCTCTTCTGGACTCTAATGGTCAGCCGATCGTTAGTGGTTTAGCTTCGGACTCTCCTTTGACCGGTACTCCGGTACTAGATGACGCTGGAAACCCTGTATTCGAAAAAAATCCGGATGGTACAGACAGGTTAGACTTCCGTGGAAACCCTATCCCGCAAGTAGATGGTGGTGTTATACGACCAGATATTGCAGGCTTTACAGGAAACCAAGCAGAAGCAATTCGGTTAGCTGAAACAGGGGTTGGTTCTTTTCAACCATATATGGACGATGCAAATACTACGTTGCAATCTGCTGCAGGAAGAGCTGGTTTAGCACAGCAAGCATTTAATAGAGGCACAGACGCTGTTGATCCAACTACTGGATCATATGATGCAGGTGCGTACTCTCAATATTATGATCCGTTTACACAAAATGTTATTGGTCAAACATCTGGTGATGTAGCTAATGCTAGCACAGCTCTAGGTACTGCGGCTCAGGATAGTGTAAATGCAGGGCAGTTTGGACTGGGGTCCGCGGTCCAAGGTCAACAGATGCTTGGCGATACTACAGACAGGTTTGCCGGTGAGGGTGTTGGTTCGTTTATGAATCAGTACGAAGATCAAGCGGTACAACAAGCACTCGCGGACATTTCTCGCAGTGGTCAGATGCAACAAGCACAACTTGGTGCCAATGCTGTAGGCGCTGGCGCGTTTGGCGGGGCTCGTCAGGGAATCCAAGAAAGTGAATTAGCTAGAAATATACTAGAACAACAAGGTCGAACTGCGGCAGGAATGCGGCAGGCTGGTTATGAAAGTGCTGCGCAACGCGCACAAGCTGCTTTTGAAGCTGAACAATCACGGGGGCAGAGTGCGGCACAGCTCACTGGTCAGTTAGGTCAGGCGGGTGCGTCTAGTGCTATGTCCGGTAATCAAATGGGTATGGCCGGCGCTCAAGGTCAAGCAGACCTTTCTATGAACCTTGCTGGTTTGCGTAATCAAGGATTTGGTTCCTCACAAGAACTTAGCCAGAACGCTTTTCAAAATCAAATGGCTCGAGGTCAAAATGCAGGTCAGATATTCTCGTCTCTTGGTAGTGGGATCGGGGCTCTTGGTACTGCGGAAGCTGGTGTTGGTACACGTCAAGCGGCAATGGGCGAAGCAATGCAAGGCGCAGAACAACGTGATGTTAATTCCTTGTTTAACATTGGTTCTTTGGAGCAAGGTCAACAACAGGCTGAATACGACGTACAACGTGCAGGTCAAATAGAAGAAGCATATGAGCCGTTCCAACGAATGTCTTATATGTCAGATATCTTCCGAGGTGTTCCATCTAATCAAGGGTCTCTTACTACTAGCAGCGCCCCCGCTCCAAGTCCTGTCTCCGGTATTATGGGCAACGCAATAGGAATGCAAAATTATAACAACGCAAATGGCGGGCAAGGTATCTTGTCAGGTCTAGGTTAAGGGTTAACACATGGAAAATAGAGTAGCTAACCGAAGTTTGTTTAAGAATAAGAGCGGAGCTAGAGATAAGCTTCGCAGTCTTGGTGGTATTATGGCGTCGAGCCAACCTTTGTTGGACGAAGCTTACAAATCTATTGACGCCCCTGTTAATCAAATGACAGGAATGTCATCTCCTACTATGGGTTCACCTATGCCACCTATGCAAATGCGTCCTCCCATGCCCATGCAAATGCGTCCTCCCATGCCCATGCAAACACCTCCTCCCATGCCCCAGCAAACAGCTCCTCCCATGCCAGTAGCTCCGGCGCCAGTAGCTCCGGCGCCAGTAGCTCCGGCTCCGGCTCAAGCTCAAGCTCCATCACTTAATCCTTTTGCACAGGGCGGCGGACTTGGGTATGCACAGGGCGGTGTTGTTACAGATAGTAGAGGCGATGCTGTTAGAGATAGTTTTGGTAACCCTGTTCGCACAGCGCGTCTTGACATGGATCAAAAAGCGGGTGAGCTAAAACTTTCAGACATGACATCTAAACAAGCGGCAAGTCTTGGTGAAGATACAATAAGTGGAAAGCTCCCGTTTACCTCTCCATTTACACAAGATAACGTAGGCGACAAAGCGCCTGAGTTAACTGCGGGATTACAAGAGATTGGTGCAATGATGCGTGACCCTGACATGCCATCAGAAGACAAAGCTCGAATGCTTGCGGCATACACTGGCGGAAATCCTAAAGCCAAAGACATGAATAAAGAAATGAGAAAGGTAGCCAAACAAACATTTGGTAAAGAACTTAACTCAAACCAAAAGATAGACGCGTTAAACAAATCAATTACTGGTTTTGCTATTGCCTCGGGCACAAGTCCACGGGCCTCTGTTAACTTTGCAAAAGGCATGCAAGTTGGTATGCTACAGATGAAAGCGACTGAGGAAAAAAGAATAGCCGCTACATCGGGTGCCGCTGGTGGTGAGAAGTCTCGTCAAGAGTACCGTTACAATGCTGTATTTTCTGATGCGTTTAAATCTGCCTTGGAAGAAAAACCTGGTGATCAGCAAAATGCGTTGCGAGTAGCCACTGAGCTAGCAAGAGGCGCGGCGCCATTAGCACCATCCGCTCAAGGCGGTGGTGGGTCTGTAACAGAAGGTTCAAATTTAAACGCCGAACAACAAACGTTGATTGCTCAAGCTAACGAAGCCATTGCTGCTGGAAAAGATCCCGCGGCTGTTCGACAGTCCCTTGAAAAAATGGGTATACCATCAGGAGTAGTTTAATGGCTGACAATCCTTTTATGGATCTACCCGACGCGCCGAAACAACAAACATCAAGCAATCCTTTTATGGATTTAGATGATGCGGAAGGAGAAACGGGGCGAAATCGTGAGCAGTTTCTTGAAGGCACAGCTATTCGTGAACTCGGTGAGGGTATTGTATCTGGTGGTTTAGGTGCTGTTGAAGGTGTTGCAGGTCTTGTTGCTATGCTTCCAGACGCAATTGCTGGAACGGATTACGGAGACAAAGTAACAAATGCGGCGGAAGCTACTCGTGATGCCTTGGGGTTAGACCCAGAAGGCATTATTGGAAAAGGCGCAGAAATTATTACGCAGTTTGTTGTCCCTGGTGGCATTGCGGCGAAGGCGGCGAAGGGTGCCGTTATGGCGGGTCGTGCGGCTAAAGGATTATCTAAAACACCTTTGACTAAAGCAGAACGATTTACTTTAGCCTCCAAAGAGCTTGCGGCTGCGGGCCTTGCCGACGCTGCAGTATCAACAGATGATATGACTACGATCGGTGATTGGGTGGATGCAGGTCCTACTCAAACAACTGATTTAATTGGTTTGAGCAACAGAGAGAAAGCATTAGCTCGTTTTGGCAACAGGTTAAAGATTGGTGCAGAAGCTGGAGTAATTGGATCAGTAGCACAGGTGGGCCTTGGTCTTGCTGGTAAAACAATTGGTGATGCAAAGATAACTAAGATCACAGCCAAGGCTACCCGCGACAAGATAGATCAAGCAACAAGAAGTATTGATAACTTAATAGAGCGCAGGATGTTAGCCAAACCAAATAGCGCGGAAGAACTTTCTACAAATCAAGCACGATTAGCTGACGCGATAACATTTTCTCGTTACCGTGGTAGTCTTCCTAGTCAGGTAGCTGAAAAGCGCCTGTTGATGGATGGTGTAATACAAAAGCAAGTTAAACAAGCCGACCGGATACTTAAAGATTTAGATTTAGAGATAGATAGCGTATTAAAAAAGATGCCCGAGGGTGAAGGTAACCTAGATAAAGTTGGCTTCATGAATAAAATTGAAAGCTATTTAACTGAATCTAATCCAAAAGTGCAAGATCGTGTCTTGAGTGAGATGCCAAAAGGTATTCGTCAAAATGCGTTGCGTATGCGTACTCACATTAAAACTCTTAGTAAAGATGTGTTAGATAGTAATTATTTAAAAGAAAAAAAGTACACGGTAGATGGTTTAAATGTCAAGGATGTTGTTGATAAGAACATCAACAGCTACCTTCGCCGTCGATATCAAATCTTTGAGGACGCCAAGTACGTTCCAACAGACGAATCAATAAAGAATGCAGACTCATTCTTTAGGAGAAACAAAAGTTCTGTAGAAAAAGAACTTACTGAAGCTGCTCGTAAAGATGTAAGTGGCGTATTTTCTGATGATTTTCTAGCTAAGAATGGTTTGTCCAAGGTTGTTGACGACACAGGAAAATTTAAAATACAGGTTGGAAACAAAGTTACTGCTGATTCCGGACGTTTAGCTCGGGAAAACTTTCTTGAGCGTTATTCAATTCAATCTAGCGTAAAGTCTGGGGCCGGACGTGTAGCATCTGATAGATTAGACACCGGTATGTTTCTCACACGAAAGAAGATTGCACCTGAGTTGCAGGACTTGCTTGGTATAGTTAAAGATCCTCGTCAAGCGTACCTCAGTACTGTTGCAGATCTTGCACAGTTTAGTGCGGTAGATGATTACTTTGGAACAGTTGCTAAACTTGCAAACCAAAACTCTGGTATAGGTAAGTTCTTTAAAAGCAACAAGGATTTAACTCTTGATCAACAACAAGGTTTGTTAGCCAAAGGGTTTGTTCAACTTGGTGGTAAAAATGGTAAGCCTAGCGGACTAGGTAAAGTAGACCCGCAAGGTCAAATACTTCAAACAGACTCTGTAAACAAATTTATAAATAATCAAGACTCTGGCTGGGGAGAGTTAGATGGTTACTTTGTTCCAAAAGGAATATACAACGACCTAACTAATCATGTTATGGCAGACGACACGATGAAATATGGTAGAGCTATTTTAAACAGTTTGTTAAAAGCTAAAGGAGTTTCTCAGTACGCTAAAACGGTGCTATCTCCAATCACTCAGGTGCGTAATTTTACAACAGCAGCAATGTTTGCAACGGCTAATGGCAACATGCCTGTCTTTGGGCGGGGTGGAAGTTTAAAAGATTCATGGAAAGCTGTTCATGCAAACATTACGAACAAAGGTGATAAAGCTATATTTGATGACTTGAATGATGCGTATGACCGTGGAGTAATGGCAACCAATGCAGAGTTGCGAGAGATACAAGACACACTAAGCAAGGGCCTTGACCTTGGTGGTAAAGAACCAACTAACTTTGTAGAAGCCACTGTTGGAAGCACTAAGGTTGGACGCAAGGTAATAGATTCAAATCTTGGCGGTAAAATTGCTAAGGGTGCTAAGTTAATGGAGAATGTTTACCAAGGCTCAGACGATTATTGGAAGTACTTTAGTTATAACGCCGAGCAATCTCAAATTAAAAAAATGCTTGATGGTGCAACACCTCAAGAGAAGGTTGCGTACTTAACAAAGAATGGTACCGACGCGGGTTCTCAAGGTAGTGTTGGTTCTAAGATGTTAAGAAACGACAAGATACGGAGGGGCGAGATTGATGACAACATGATTGAAGACTTAATTAAAGATCGTGCCGCACAGATCGTTCGTGACACCGTTCCAAACTACAACAAAGGTGCTTCAGATCTTATTAAGTTTGGCCGTAAACTTCCTGTAGGTAACTTTATAACCTTCCCCGCTGAGATGTTTCGTACAAGTTTTAATATTGTAAAGCAGGGTCTTGATGACATGTCTTCGCCCATCAAAGCTGTGCAAGCTAGAGGCAGAAATAGATTACTTGGTTTTGCAACTACAACAATGGTTGCTCCATCGGCGGTAACAACTGCCGCGTATGCTGTGACAGGCGTAAGTAAAGAAGAAATGGAATCATACCAAAGATCTTTCGCAGCACCTTGGGAGAAAGGCGCTATATTAGTTCCAACTGGAAGATCCGAAGACGGCAAGATTTCATACATAAATTATAGCACATCAAATCCTTATGACGTAGTATCTAGGTTTGCTACTAGAGCTTTAAATGAAGCTGATGAAGCAATTAAACAAGGCAAAAACCCAGGAGAAACATTTACTGGAGTCATAGGCAACACACTTACAGAATTTTTTCAACCATTTTTATCTGAAGCTATGCTTTCAGAAGCTGTAACAGACGTTATTTTTAGGGGTGGTAAAACATCTTCGGGTGCCGAAGTTTATAACCCTCAAGATTCGGCCGGAACTATAGGGTCGAAAGTTATAATGCATGTTGCAGACACTATGATACCAGGCATTGTACCTTTTAATGTTTCGGGCGGTAAGCTAGAGCCAAGCCGGTTCTTACGAGGTGTTATGCCTGGAGAAAGTTTGGTAAAATACAAAGATAAGATGGGTCGTGAGCGTACATTTGTTGGAGAAATGGCTCGTCAGATGACGGGCGTTACACCATTAGAGTTTGATCCTAAAAGAGGTGCAGAGTATGGCGGTTTCCGCATGCAGCGGGCACAGACAGACGCAAAAAGAAAATTTAATAAAGTTGTTGACGATGAAAATGGAGATGCTTCAACATTGTACAACGCTTTTAAAGAAGCTAATGAGGCTAAGTTGCGCGTGGACCGTGAGTATTACCAGATGGTCGAGGACCTTAGAACCATGGGGATGAAAGACTCTCAAATTCGCAAGGTGTTTAAAAAAGAAGGTATTGGTGGCATCAAAGGAATTATGCGCGGTGAGTTTGAACCGTTTAAGATGTCAGATAAAAACAGGAAAGACATGCAGAAGGCTGGCATCTATGAGTTCTATCCTCGGGAACGTATCAATGATCTACGGTTACAAATGCGTCGTATACCTTTAGCTCCAGATGATGGACCGAACCTTGCTCGAACACGAGATGCTTACGCCCCACCAACGGAAGAACCTATTGGTCCAGCTTCTAATCCGTTCATGTCACTTCCTAATAATCCGTTCATGTCTCTCCCGGATAAACAATCATCTGTTCCTAGACCGAACCTCGCGCCAATCACTCAGGCACAAGATAATCCGTTCATGTCTCTTCCATCCTTAGCGGGTGGAGATCCTAACACACAGGAGATTGCTAGGCGGTTAGGTCAAGCCTAAAAAGTACTAACTTCTACCTTAACACCACCGCCACCCAACAATTGAACAAGGTCATTGGCCTTGTCCTCTACCTCTTCTAGTATGTTGTCATCATCTAGCATGCTTGCCAACTGAATGGACAGGTTAATCACATCCATCAAGGCATCAACCTGCATAGGATGCATTTGATTTAAACCTAAACTTTTAAACTTTTCTATCTTCATTCAATCTCTCCCCAATTATCTTTGAGTTCTTGATCTATCTTTGAAGGGACTTTCAGAGGCACACCTGTTTCCATGATCTCTTTGATCTGGGCGGCTTGCTCGTCACTTTCTATACTGAAGCATAACTCATCATGCACCGTCAGCATAGGGGTAATCCCCGCATTGTAGCAGTCTAACATTGCCTGCTTTGTTTGATCAGCAGAAGACCCTTGAATCAGCCTGTTCAAAGCCTTGTATGTAAAGGCTCGGCGCAGTTGTCCCATGCCGCCATATGTTTTTTCTGCCTCCACTATATTCAAAGGTTTGTTGTACCCAAATGTTGATGGCTCCCACATATCGAAGCGACATAGGCGACCAAGAAGTGTGCGTATCTGCCCGTTCTTACCCGCCTGTTTACTTGCTATGTCTGCCAATTGCTTAACAAACGGGACCTTCTCTCGGTGTTCGCGGATGATTGTCTTAGCTTCGCCTGATGTAATTGCCATTTCATTCGCCAGTTTATCTACGCCCATGCCATACATGATACCTAGGTTAACTGTCTTGGCTTGCTTGCGGGTAATGCCTGCGATGTCTGCAACTATCTGGTGTAGGTCCACGTCTCCAGTGTTAAACTCTTCAACAATGGTTTGGAGTACAGGGTCTTGCATGTGTATAGGCATGGATGCTGCAAAGTGAACCAACATCCTTGGCTCTTGGCTTGAGTAATCAAATGATCCCCACTTAGTTCCCTCTTCCGGTATAAACAAACCTCGGATTAATTTCTTAATCTCTGGTTGCCTGGCAGGGATTTGCTGTAAATTAGGGTTGCTAGAAGAAAATCTACCAGTGACTGTTCCCCCCTCGTCTCGACGAGTAGAGTGTAGCTCCGTGTGTATGCGTCCATTGTGTTCATGCTTCAAGATGCTGTCAATAAAAGTACTGTCAGCCTTATCAAACTCACGAAGCTTTACTAAAGACTGGCATGCCTCATGGGGATGGCTGTTTAGAAAAGCCTTTGTGAACGACGCTGATCCAGACTCGGTCCTTGGATAATCCAACCCTAGCTTTTCAAACATCTTAGTTATTGATGCACCCGCCCATATGTCCACGTCTACACCTGCACTCTTGCGTATTTCCTGCCGCAACTCTGAGGTTCTTTTATGAATAAGCTTCTTGTTTCGATCAGCCTTTTCCAAGTCTACCCTCACACCCTTGGATCTCATGTCCAACAAGCACGGTATTAACCCAGTCTCTAGCTCCCACACAGACCATAAGTCCTGCTTCTGTAGCTCTATCCTTAATGCGTCCCAAAGTTTTAACGTAGCTACCGCATCCTGTTCTGCGTAAGCTCCAACATACTTCGGTGGTAGCTTGTACATCTCAGACTTTGCATTGATCCCCCACTCCTTTGCCGCGGCTTGTAGGAGCTTCTCATCCTTTCTCAAAGACACGTAGTCCCGAGCCATAGCATCGAGGCCAAAGGACCATCGGTTTTCATCAATCAAAGCACCCGTAATCATGGTATCTATGATGCGCCCCTGCACTTCTACCCCTTCCGCCCTCATCCAACCCGCATCGTATGTTGCATTGTGCATAATCTTATCTACGTTTGGTGTAGACATCTGCGCTTTTAGCCATCGCATCGTCATGGCGGGGTCCATGTTGTGACCATTCTGGTGACGAATAGGAAAGTAACCTTTGTAATCTCCTGCTGCTACAGCAACACCAATGATGTGACCGTTATTTGTAGCCCAACCTGGCCCATGTGTTGTAAGATTTGGGTCCTTAGTCTCAAGGTCAATCGCTATTCGTTTATAGCCAGTAAGATCAGGGAACTCTGATGGTATATTCCAATCCTTATCAACCAGCTCCATCTCTGAGCGTATCATAAAGTCTTTATCTTTGTTGCCAGTAAATAGAGCGCCCTGACTCATAGTAATCCTCCAGTTTTAAGCTTCGAAAGTAGTGTGTCCATTTTAAATGGATCACTAGCTTGGTTTGAAAACTCCCCACCCAACCCAACGTAACCCGCCTTGTCTACCCATGAGTCCTCATGGTCTATTGTATTCAATAGCCGGCTTGTCTTTAACCAGTCCATCATTAGAACTATATGTTGTTCGGTCAGTTCACCATGGCTTTTGATTGCCGCTGCAACAATAATGTTCCAACCTTGAGCAATGCGTGTATGGTTATCGAATGCATCACCGTAGTCATTGGCCCGTTGACCACTGATTAGTTCTTTAGCTTTGTCTAGTATCTCATCACGTTTCATAATTCGTACCTATACCTTTTGTCTGTGTCTAAAATGTGTAGTGTTTTCTTTGCTCTCGTCACCCCTACATAGAAGGCTCTATGCTCATCATCGGGGTACTTAGACTCTGTGCATGCCCTAGTTGAGGCTAGGAAGACTAAACAATTATCATCCTCTCCACCCTTCATCGCATGAAATGTTGACAGCTTAATCCTTGGCGGCTCGGTGATCGATTCACCTCTACGTTCGATTGCTTGTACATACATCTTGTCATCGTCACCTAGGCGCACAACATCCATTGCATCCCGTGTTCTTTCGCACTCCAAACCATAATCTTTGTATAGTATGTCGATACCTAAACTCCCTGTAGGATCAGCTGCATCTAATAGATTGCCCGCACCACGTCGAACAACTCGATGGTCGCCCTGCTTGGGTACAACTTGGTACATCTTTTTAATTCGATCAACAGAAACCGTGGCCCCCAACTGTAATTCTCTCCATGTTTCGATAGCCTGACCAACCTCTGTCTTAATAGAAGGATGACCCTTCATAGAGTATAGGTATCCGGCCTCACGCAGAGTGTCAGCAAACTCACGCACAAAACTATTAGTGCGGCTCATGATAGTCCAAGATCCTTCGTGTATAGGTACGCTGTCCAAGGTCAGGTGATAGTCAACTATACCTTCTTCTTGGGTAGGGTAAAACTCCTTCTCAAACCTTGTGTCGATACGACGAACGATCTGCTGGGATAATTCAAACACACGCTTGGGTAAGCGATACGATTGAGATAGGATCTGCACATTGTCAGTGACATTCATAAACCTTTTCACATCAACTCCCGTCCATCGGTGGATAGCTTGATCATCGTCTCCTGCATACACAACGCTGTCAGCGTTCGATGTCATGTGGTCAACCATCTCCCATTGAAGTGGTGTAAGATCTTGTGCTTCATCGATGAACAATAACTTCAAGCGTGGTGGATCTATACCCAAGGATAGGGCGATCATGTCAGGGAAGTCTACCTTTTCGTTATCAGATTTGTACTTGGCCACAGTCTCATAGATCTGCTCCATCTTACCGAAGTACATATTGTAGTCTTCAGTTTCATTGAACTCTTCGGACAAAGAACACATGCGATACCTTGATCTGTCTATCATCTGTAGGTACTTCGTTCCATCACCACCTATAGCTGGGATCAAAACACCATCGTCTGGGGAAACAGCATCCGCTCCCTTAAAGGAAAGTCCCAGAGATTGTCCTAATGTTCTCCAGTCTTCCATGGACAGCATGTCTGTGCGAGAAAGACCAAGCGATCTAAAGGCCGCTGAGTGCAGTGTGCGAAACCATGGTAGTTGCTTAGGCTCGAGATTGAACCTAGCACAGGCACGGCTCTGTGCTTCTTGCACAGCCTTCTTAGTGAAGGACATGAACCCTATCTCTTCTGGTCGTGTACCTTGTGCAAGTGCATCCTCAACCCTTTGCATTAGGGTGTGAGTTTTACCACAACCAGGTGGGCCCAAGAGTAATAGATCATTCTTCAAGGTGCTTGCCCCGTGGTCGTTCGTTTAACCAGTCTCTAACCTCTTGCTCAACCCAACGGCTAGCCGTGTTCTTAGCGCCATCTGTCTCACCTAGTATAATAGGCTTGGGAAAGTCACTGTTGCTAACCCACTTGTATATGGTGGACCGCGATACACTTAACCAATCGCTGAGTTCAGAAATCTTCATAAGCTTTTCATCAGAAGGGAATGTCATTGTCTATCTCCACATTTTGTAATGCTGTTTCATTTTCAAAGGCAGGAACCCACCACACTCGAATGGTAGAAGTTTTACCGTTGTCTTTTCTTATTGCTTGATGTCCATAGCAGTCTGATCCGTCGTTCATTTTCTTTATTTGTTCTTGAATCTCTGCCCTGTTGTAGTCGTTGAAGCTTCTGTTCTTTAGAAACTGTGCCAGTCCACTCATTGTAAACTTTGTAAGACCGTCCTCGGTCCAAGGTTTACCCATAGATAATTCTTCTGGGGCCATGGCTCTGATCCGGCTAGTACAATAGTTGGTAAGCAGTTCTTTAAACTGTCCGCTGATAGTTAGCTCTTCGGGAACTTCCATCTTCACAGACTTCTCCATTAAACCATTAACCATCTGTTGCCAGTCGTTGGCCTTCATAGCTGGTGGCATCATGCTTAGTTGTTCCATGCATGAGCGTTGCCATAAAGTTTGATTCTGTAGCTGTTCAACACTAAGCTGAAGTCTCTGACCGTTTACATCCATGAAATACATACGAGGCTCGGACATCATAATAGTCAAGCCACCTACATCCGGTGCATCAGGTGCGCTACTACCTATACCAAACGGTCTAGACTTACATATCTTCTTGTCACAGTGATCCTTCAAAGGACATATATCACACTGTAGGAAGTAATCCTTCTTCATCAAAGACTTCTGTAGATCTACAATCTCTCCGGCCTCTAAGGCGGGACTGCATAGCATACGATTGTAATCTTCATGGTGTTTCTTCCAGTCATCAGGCCACTTAAACCTGCAATACACACCTACATTAAACATAAATATGTTGCGAAACTCGGTCACTGCACCTTGGCTAGAGATAACTTCCAAGCAGTAAGGACCATCAGTAAAGTGTGATCTCTCTCCACCAAACGACAGAGCATCCAAGTCCGAAGCTGATACCCTAGCTTTGTTTACGGCCTTGTGAAACTGGTCCATTGTCATGGAGTTTCCCTTAACATCCAATCCATAACGTGTTGTGATGTCACCACCAAAGTAAGGCATGTTAATAAAGTTACCAACGTCTCCTCGGTCAGCCAAGATCTTGTCTTGTTTGGGAAAGATCTCGCATCCGCTGTAGCCCAGGGCGACAGACATCTCGGTTAAATACTCTCGAACCAAGGCTGCAGGTTCCCAATCCTTTGTGAACAAATAAAGGTGAGCGCCCCCAGACTTAGACCTGCACATGATCAACGGTAATTTCATCTCATGAACCTTGTGGTTCAGAGCTTTTAAATCTAAATCGTAAGTATCAATATCAAGAGCGCCAAACTTGCACATGTTGTCTTGAGTAATCGGGATTGAACCCACGCCCATCCTGCCGTCTATGTGTGCCTGTATCTTTTCTTCTGTAAGAACGCCTCGAACAACTCGGCTATCAGACTCGGCCTTACCGTTCCGACCAACACGACCAACAACAGTTGTACCATGCGCCGCACTTGATCCCTCAAACGCCTCAATTAATTTTTTTGCATCAGACATTAATCACTCCTCGAGAAAATAAAAAGGGGTAGTTCTTTTCTACAAGAACTACCCCATCGTTACTTAAAACGGTATATCATCAGAGTCGTGTACCGAAGATGGTGTTTGTGATTGAGCCGGCGTCTCTTCCGGTGCGGCTTTCATTTCGCCCGCGGCAATTGAGTCACGAAAACTCTTTGCCTCTAGTAACAGTTCTCGTTTATCTACTAGACCTACCTTCTCAACTTGGTAGTTAGCCCAGTCACCTTGGTCATTGCTGTCCTCGGTAGATGTAAGTTTCCACATGGTAGCAAAGACTGCCGGCGTAACCATAGAGCCTGTCTTTGGATGCTTAACTTTCTGCATAGCAATCTGTGTCTTCCACCGACGGCTGTGCTTTAGTTGACTTGACTTCATATCGATCACGGTTGGTTGCCATGAACCATCTTCACCTACTACTAAACAGAAGTGTTGATCAGACTTAACCAGTTCGTTACCATGCGGCAGGATTTCTTTAGATCCTACACGGTTTGTCTTCTGTAAGATTGGATCTGTTGGACTGATCTCACCTTGGAAACCACCACCGTTCTCGCGAGGTACGAACTCTAAGTACACAGTCTTCTGGAAGCAAGGGATGACAGTGATACCTTCGTCACCAGACCACCACTGCTTAGTCACCGTATTGAATAGGTCACCCATAGATGCACCTTCAATGTACTCAGGCTTTTTCTTGCTGAGTTGTGGTGACAAAGCTTGAAGTAGACGAACAAAAGGTATTTCCATTTCGCTACTGTCGAATGCCGCGCCTTCGCCTGCTGTTTCAAAGATGTCATCTAATACGTCTGTAGATAACTCTGCACTTTTCTTAGTTGCTACTGCATTTGTCATTATGTTTTCCTCTTAATTTCTGCTGCGTTGGCTATGAATGCCCCGAACATGTCGAGATCTATTTGTTTACCTGCTGTCACGCGCTCTTTGATGAACGCCTTGAGTGTGCTAGGATGAACGTGGGTCTTGGTTGTAGGATCAAAACCTTTTTCTCGGAGGATACCAACGACATCCCCTGCTAGATTGTCCTGCCCCTTACCAAAGGAACAAGTGATGTCATTCTTTATAATGTCATCTAGATTGTTTGCCCGTAACCAATTAAAAGCTTCTTCTTTATTAGCTACTGGGATCGATGCATGCACCATCATCTTACGTTGGACAGTAAGTCCGTCTACATCTAGACGTTCAACTCCCATCTCGTCCATCAGTGCGGGGATGCGTTCGACAGATAGCTTCTGCTTCTCTGCCTTTAAAGACTTTAGATGCTCGTTCGCATCCTCAATCTGATTCTCCACGTTGCGGAGTTTTCTTACAAGGTCGGACAAATCCTTCCCCGTTCCTACGTTGACATCAGCCAGGGCTTGGCCTTCGTCAAAGATGTCGTCAAATATATCTGTCATAAGTTAATCCTCTTCAGGGTTGTGGTTGACACACAAGTAATGTTGTGTAAAAACGTTTATATGGGAGGAAACAGATGACTGTCAACTATAAATTTAAAACTGTACCATATGATCACCAAAGGACTTCTTTGGACGCCGCCGGAGATAAGCCATCCTTTGGCTTCTTTATGGAGATGGGCACTGGTAAATCTAAGGTGTTGATAGACAACCTTGGACAGTTGTTCCTTGATGGTAAGGTAAACTTTGCCTTAATCATTGCACCAAAAGGTGTGTATCGTAACTGGGTAGCTAAAGAAATACCACAGCACATGTCGGATAGTGTTCCGCATCGTATAATTAGGTGGGTGTCTTCTCCAAATAAAAAACAGCAGGAAGAAATCCAATCTGTTAAGCTTCCCTTTGCTGGTCTTACCATATTTGTTATGAATGTTGAAGCATTTTCCACAACCAAAGGACAAACAGCAGGCAAGTGGATGGCAAAAACTTTAGGTAGGCATGGTATGATTGCGATTGATGAGTCAACCACTATAAAAAACAGCAAGGCCAAGCGCACTAAGGCACTGATAAAGATTGCTGAGGGGTTTAGGTATAAAAGATTGTTGACTGGATCACCCATAACTAAATCACCTATGGATATCTATGCGCAGTCAGAGTTTCTTGGCCCTGGCTTGCTAGGTTATGATTCGTTTTATGCGTTCCAAGGTAGGTATGCTGTGTTACAACGTAGAACCATGGGATCCCACGCCTTTCAACAGGTGTTAGGTTACAAGAACCTTGAAGAATTAACACAAAGAATAGATCGTTTTAGCTATCGGGTACTCAAGAAAGATTGTTTGGATTTACCAGAGAAATCATACACCGCTCGATACGTTACACTCACTGCTGAACAGGCTAAAATGTACGGCGACATACAACGTCAAGCTCTTTTGTTGCTCGATGATGGAGAGTTAGTTACTGCACCCGCAGTGATCACACAACTTTTACGGTTGCAACAGATCATGTCCGGACATTTAAAAACAGATGATGGTACAATGATAACATTTCCAACCCGTAGGATGGATGCTTTGTTAGAACTTATGGATGAACATGATGGTAAGGCTATCATATGGTCAAGGTTCCGACATGACATAAAAGAAATCACTGCTACATTGAACAAGAACCTTGGACCTGGGTGCGCTGCGGCGTACTTCGGGGACACTGGTGATGATGAACGTCAGGATATTGTAACTAACTTTCAAAATCCTAATCACCCATTGAAATTTTTTGTGGGTAACCCAGCTACTGCGGGATATGGCTTGACTTTGACCGAAGCTAATCTTGTGGTATACTATGCTAATGATTTTAACTTGGAGACTCGTATCCAAAGTGAAGACAGAGCGCACCGAATTGGTCAGAAAAACCCAGTCACTTATGTAGATCTTATTAGCGAGGGTACACTTGATGAACGAATTGTTAAGTCCCTTCGATCTAAGATTGATATCAGTGCAAAAGTCCTTGGAGAGGAAGCAAGAGAATGGTTGACACTAAAGCCGACAAAATAGAACACGATGCCGCAATAGAAACTATGGTTGAATATAAACGTGGGTTAAGAAACTTAGACACAGGATCTAAACTCTTGTCTTTGCAAACTGGATTGGATGAGGACATCGCGGCTATGATGTTGAAGTCTATGAAACGTAACAACGTCACACAAATCCGAGGGTATAGTAAAGAACCAGAGAGGATGCGTAAAGCAAAAGTTGGATTGGCTAATGAGCCTAAGAAATAATGAGCTATAAACTTCCAGAGGGAAATGTACTTATAAGTTTTTCGGGGGGCAGGACCAGTGGGTTCATGCTTCACGAAATTATTAAAGCAAATGGTGGTCTTCCTGATCGGTGTAAGGTTTTGTTTACTAACACGGGCAGGGAGATGCCTGAGACTCTTGATTTTGTGCAAGAATGTAGCGAAAGATGGGATGTGTCTATCACTTGGCTGGAATATAATCGGCGCAATAATAAAGTAACCTTTGATGTAGTCAATCATAATAGTGCAAGTCGTAAGGGTGAACCTTTTGAGTCACTGTTGACTACGGCAAAAATACTTCCGAACGTACATCGCAGGTTTTGTACGCAAGAATTAAAAGTTCGTACCATAAAAAGATACTTGGTGTCTCAAGGATGGAAGACGTGGACCAATACCTTGGGCATTCGAAGCGATGAGGCCAGGCGTATAAAGATTTCTAAAGAAAAAAGATGGAACAATTGGTATCCATTAAACGATGCCATTGAAACTAAAGCTACTGTCATGTCGTTTTGGCGGTCGCAACCTTTTAACTTAGGTTTGTTTGGCCCCAATGGAGTGACCCCAAAGGGAAACTGCGATGGTTGTTTTTTAAAATCAGAAGCTACACTGGCTATGATGTGGCGTGAACACCCTGATCGTATGCAATGGTGGGCTGATGTAGAAGAGAGACGATCAAAAGAGATAGGTCGTAAGTGCCACTTCCATGATACTCGAACCTTTGCTGGGCTCGGAGACTTTGTTGAAAAGCAAGGAGACTTTATCTTTGATGATGAAGCATATCTTTGCCAAGCAGATGATGGTGAGTGTACTGGATAAAAAAAGCCCCCATAAAGGGGGCCAGTTGGTTCAGCTACAGGCGTGTAGCGGAGGAGCAATTACATTGTATCAGATGTTTCTGTTTCTTCAAAGGCTTTTCTAATTAACACCGATAGCTGCCGAGCCATTGATCGTTGATCTTTTTCAGCTAATGTGAAAAGTCGAGCATGATCTTCTAATAATAGAGCAACGTTTCTAAACTTCATAGGTTCTTTTTTATGTGAGGCTTGTGCCATGAGTGTCTCCTTGTAGGTAACCTGTTGATTACTTCTACAGGATATGTAACCAAAGCGCAAGTCAGTCTTCAAAGTCCTCGATGCCTGATGCCCACATCACAACAGATTTTGTTTTATCAGGGTCACTGGAAAAATCTACTTTGCAAATTAAAGAACGTTCATGTAATCTAACGCATGCTTGGTGGCATTCGGTTTCTGTAACAGAGTCCATCATTGCGTGAGCATTAAATGTTTCAGCAATCTCCTTGTCTGTCCAAAGTCTAGCAGTATCCTCCCATAGTATACGCTTGATCAGGTTGTCTAATTGATCCAGTTCTTTTACGACATTGCTGTCTGGGATATGACGAGGAACATCCACGCGCATTGCTCTCCAGGGAATGCTCTGGCGTTTGTCGTCATAGTTTGGCAGAACATGAGCAGTCACTAGCACTCCCTCTTCTAAGTTCATGCGCTCCATGATGCGTCGGTTAATAAATATCTGCTCACCCTGTGAGTTTACTGCGAATGCGCTACCAGAAAATGTATTTGTTTCTACAATAGCCTGCATCTTAGTTGTTTCTAAATCTTTCATTTGTTTTCCTTTCTTAATTTCCATTCACCGTTTTCTTTGTTTACTTTTTTTTGAAGTCTTAACTCTATGAGCCACCTTTCTATTGTGTCTGTTTTTACTAACAACTTTCTTTGAAGCATCTTTAATGTCCAAAGTGGACGGGTCTTCATTAGTTGAAGCATGTAAAACTTCTTCATGTCCACAGTTACATTCTGTCGTAATGAATAGTGGCTCGGTCGGCAGACCTTTCTCATCTCTGCGTTTTCCGATATCGCGATCACAGCCAAGGCAGTGCCGTATTCTTCCTCGTTTAATTTCTTCACGTAATTTTTCATTTTCTTCCCATAATTCTTCATCTAACCAATCAAGGTACTCGGCCACCGCATCAATGATGTCGGCTCCGGTTTTTTTAGGGGGGATGCCACGCCTTATGCCTAATGCAATGAGGCGCAACTGATAGGATCTATCAGATATTATATCCATCGAGCCTTAACTTTTCCACAAATTCTTTTAGCTCTAGCCTGGCTGTATTATATAAAAATTTTCCTGAGCTATTTAATTTAGGGACTAAAGTTTTACGTTCCTCAAAAATTTCTGAATACTTATCTACTTCATTTCGTAAGAACTTTAACTCTTCTTCTTGCGCGGGGCTAATAAACTTATTGCTCATCATCCCAATCCTCGTCATCTTCCCATCCTTCAATAAGACCTGCGCCATCGCAGTTATTACAGGTGGTGATGGTGGAATCAAAAAATCCATACGGGTTACCGCTTGATTGAGGTACTGCAATTTCACATTCAACAGTGCCATCGCCCAAACATTCTGGACACGTAATAATAATCATAATAAAACTCCTTGTTATTGTTAGTTTAATGTAATTTTTACAGGCATGTGCGCTCCCATTCGCGGTTTGTGTTTCGTGTATGCTACACCAGTCAATCCATTCCATGAGTACGTTACATTGTATCCACGCACTACGTTTTCAACACGCCTAACATATTTTGTTCTGCAGCGTTGAGACTTTTGATAGCCGGAGACAGTGCGACTGTTGTTTTGTGCTACTTCTGCGCCCATGATTGCACCAAGAACGGTCATCGCATCCTTGCCACTTCCACCACCCAGGTGATTGGCAATAGCACCACCAAAGATCGCACCAAATAAAGTGTTGATGGGATTGGATTGTCCTGTGTTCTGATACACTGGCACAGATACATCATGACAACTGTTGACAGGGTCTGAATAAGTAACGCGATTATACACGGGGTTAATATTAATTACCTCTGCATTGACGTTGTATGTTTCAGCGTGGACCGCGGACGATGCACACAACAAACCTACTAATAAAATCTTATGCATATTTATTTCCTCCTTATCTCTAATTAATAGGCACAGTGTAAAATAAAAAATAAAAAATATCTACAAGTTCATCTTGCATGCTACATTGCCTGTGTTAAAAACTTTTAGTGGGTCAGTTTATTTATCTTGCTTGGTTCTTCTCCACTGACCCACACGATTTACTCATCTTCAGATATACCAAAATCTGAGGGCTGTTTGTAAACGTCTACAGCCTGACAACAATTTATATCTGCACCCATAAATTCTGCGAACTCTAGTCGAGCGCGTTGGCTTGCTTCCTTTGGACCATTTGCATCAACAGTTATTGGTCGAGAGATTACACCCTCGACCACTATTATATATCTATTCATTCTGTACCCTTATCTTTATTTAGCCACAGATAACCTGTGCCTTTGCATTCTTCGCAGTCAGTACCACGATCACCTCTGAACGTAGGCAAGTGATCCCCGTAATCAAACTGACAATATCCATGACAATTGGTGCAGGTAATTCTTACTTTTTTATTAGTCAGTTTCATACCAATAACCCGTCCCATTTGGATGACACGGTAGCATACCCTGATTTTAAAAGACCTCTCAGATAGCCACGTTGAAAATTACTATCTGGTGGATCAAAGTCAAACGAAGCAATTGCCTGATCAACATCGAAGTTAGGCTCATCAACTTCATTTGTAGCTACCTCACGTCCCATGTGATATTCTTGTAAATCATCCATTTCGTATTCCTTTTTGAACAGTTGAACACTCAAGGCAATGCTTGAGAGATAAGGTGTACCCGTGCGAAACAAAGCAAAGCACTCCATCGTGGTTCTCGGCTGTGTCTGCTTTTGATGATCCAATGCGTTCTGATTTGCGACTGTATAAGTCACCCTTTGCAATGGTACCCTTGCAACAGCTACACTCATATTTTCTACGCGATTTAATTAGTTTATCTAAAGTTTTCATTATACTGTCTCCTCTAATGCTTCACCAATTTGCCCCTAAGACCTTTGCAAACACTTGATCGAGCATGGTTTCCATGTCGTTAAAAATTCGCAATCGGCACAACCTTCTGTCAGTTTCTTCGTTTGCACATTCAGGGCATGTATCGAAATCCCCATCAGTCTCGTGCTGTAAAAATTCGCAATCGGCACAACCTTCAGTCATTCTTTACGCTCGCCTAACTTTTTAGGCGCGGGGTTTGCATAATCAGCCGTAATTGTCATCTCCAAGCCCCAGTTATCCGAATGCGACAAATTCAATGCCATTTCGTCAGCCATTTTCCAAACCCGCTCAACATAATAATTGTCTTGCGGTACAATTAATTCAGCCAATGGTTCGCGATCTTCGCCCCACAATTTGATAACTGCTTTCATCCTACAACACTCGACACGATTGCGGCGGCGGTTCCTGCCACGATTGCTGTTAAGAGGGCTCGAACCAAGAGTTTATGTCGGATGTACCACGGTTCTGGGGCCACGTTTACCCAAACGTTATTATTTGTAAGGTTGTAGTCGATGGCTTCAGCTTTACCCATTTCTTTGTGGGAAGGTTTTTTAAACGTTTTATTATCTTCAGCGTATTTTTCTATTTCAGCTTCGCTAAAGTAGCGCATACCTTTGATTATCTTTCCTTTAGGGAAAGAGTCTTTTTTAATGTGATATTCCAATTTTGGGGCCTTAATTTCATATTTTTTGCAAACGTCTATTTTTGCAAGCATTATTTTATTTGACATAGTAATCTCCATAGTTATGTGTTCTTACTATATGGGATTTTATGCGTTCGTGTCAAGAGCCCTACTTGGGCTTCCAATTATCGATTTCAGCGTACCAATTACCCGTGCGTCCGCTTTCCTTAACTTGTACGTTGATCCAATCATCACTTTTTTCGGACAACCATGCAATTAATTCTACACGTTTTATACTTAGATTACACTTAACAAAAGCGGGGGCTTTTTCATTGGGTTTTTTAGCCATTAGGCCATTAATAAAATCTGCCATGTTTAGTCTCCAAAAAAATTGTCCCCAGTCGCGGGCAAGCAACTGAGGACCTTTTACTACGGAGTGCAACTTAAGCTGCACGGTTAATGTGCCACGTTTGTATGGGATAAGCAATACTAAATCGCATACTTATTGCGGGTATTCGGCGTAATTAGGGTCATCTTCTATTGTCAGAAAGCATGTATGGCACTTTCTCACAAGTTTTTTATCTGTTTTTTCAATTATTTGTAAAGTTTGTTCACATTTTGGGCATTTGTTTTTTATCAGCCGTCTATGTATAGGATTTTCAACGTTATTTGTCATTAACAGTATCTTCAACCACAGCTTCGTGATCCGCGGTTTGTGCGTCCTTGTACCAGTCAAATACCAATCGAAGTTGCCCTCCAATGGTTCGGCCCTCTGCTTTAGACAGTTTTTTTATTTCTTCATAGACCTC
>ENA-ORXF01000624-ORXF01000624.1-marine-metagenome-genome-assembly--contig:-NODE-624-length-24710-cov-18.443105_pt1 | contig 24710 bp, 20 predicted proteins | sample MGYA00237864_ERZ511476 | MGnify/ENA primary metagenome ERZ511476 (study PRJEB26306, sample SAMN06343908) | marine metagenome | isolation source: coastal waters | place: Atlantic Ocean: West Antarctic...
AAGGCTATTTATGATTATTGATCTTCACTGTCATACCAACATGTCTGATGGTGCATTAACGCCCAATGAGTTGATCGATCTTGCGATTGAACGGGGAGTAGATATGCTCTCAATTACTGATCATGATACCTTGGACGCCTATGCTCACACTACAACTGTGCCTTCTGGCTTGAAACTGATTCCTGGCATAGAGCTGTCAAGTCGATGGCGTAAGCAGGGTATTCACATTGTCGGCTTAAATATCGACCTCTCCAATGAAGCTATGGTGTCAGCTGTTAATCAGCAATCAAAAGTACGGGAGCAGCGAGCACAGGAAATCTCTAATCGTCTTGGTCGATTAGGTTTTGACAACTGCCTAGAGGGGGCCCAACGTTTTGCACACAATCAGATTGGACGGCCACATTTTGCAGAGCACTTAATTGCAATTGGTGCGGTAAAAAACGCCAATGAAGCCTTTAAGAAATATTTAGGCGCAGGTAAGGTTGGCGATATCAAGGAACATTGGCCGGATATCGATACAGCTGTGCAATGGATTAGACAAGCAGGGGGGGTCGCTGTGCTGGCTCATCCTAGTAAATACAAAATGACTCGCACTAAACTGACCGAACTGATTAGCGATTTCAAGGACGCTGGAGGTGAGGCGATGGAGGTAGTCTCAGGACTACAAATTCCATCAGTGACCCGAGATCTTGCTAAACTTTGTAGTCAGTTTGATCTGCTGGCGTCATGTGGTTCGGACTTTCATTCTCCAGATAAAAAGTGGGCAGCACTGGGACTCATCAGCAACCTTCCGGAGACATGTAATCCCGTATGGGACCGCTGGAGTTGATCTGCGTTTAGACAATTCCTAACACAAACATTCATGTGTATACTTCAGCCCGCAATACTCCAGTAAGCAACATTATTTTGAATCGAAGGATAAATAAACGTGGATATTTTCATTTTTGCAAGTGAGCAATGGTTGTTACTCAGTACATTTCTAGTTTTACTTTATCTATTTATGTTTACCGAGCGTACCAAGGGTGGAAAACCGATAGCCACTGCTGAAGTTGTTTCCTTAATGAATGCCGATACAGCGGTTCTGGTAGATGTTCGTGCCACGGCAGACTTTCAAGCCGGGCATATTCATGGTGCAATCAATATTCCTCATACTAAAGCGGCAACGCGCATTAGTGAGCTTGAAAAGCATCGTGAAAAGCTGATCGTACTTGTTGATCAAATGGGCCAACACGCAGGCTCAACTGGAAAGATGCTCACAAAAGACAATTATAATGTCCGTCGCCTCAGCGGAGGCATGAGCGAATGGCAGCAGCAAAATATGCCAGTTGTTCAAGGTCAAAAAAGCTAATCATCAACACAACTACTCTAGAAAAGGAGGTTTGATGCCTCAAGTACTGCTCTATGGAATTCGATTCTGCCCGTTTTGTACTGCAGCGAAAAACCTGTTGTCCGAAAAAGGCGTCCCGTACGAAGAAATAGCGGTTGATCATGATCACGCTCTTAGAGCCGATATCATAACCAAAAGCGGTCAGCGCACCGTTCCCCAGATATGGATCGAAGAGACTCATGTTGGCGGTTACTCTGAACTCCAGGAACTTGAGGCTAATGGTGGATTAGATCTTCTTCTGAACCCGGGGTTGAATTGAGTAAAACTGATGCCATATATAATAAATAGACTAAGTGCTGAACTTTAATTTTAAGGGTGATAGAAATGACTGACGAAACGACTAACGACACTACTGCGGCAACCCAAGTGCCAGAAACGCAAGAAGCTGGTCCAGCATTTGCTGTTCAGAGAATTTATTTGAAAGATCTTTCTTTTGAAACACCTATGGGTGCCGTGGCGTTTCAAAAACAGTGGCAGCCCAAGGTCAATCAAGATCTCAACACACAAAGCACCAAGATTGCAGATGATGTTTATGAGGTCGCTCTAAGACTCACGATCACCGTAACTGATGGCGAAGAAACTATTTATCTTATCGAGGTACAGCAAGCGGGGCTTTTCACTATTAAAGGCTTGGAGCCACAGCAGTTGACCCATGTTATTAATACGACATGCCCGAGTATGCTGTTCCCTTACGCAAGAGAAGTCATTGACAACACCTTAACGAAAGGGTCATTTCCCGCGCTAATGCTGCCGCCCATAAACTTTGATGCCTTATTCGCTTCGGCGATGCAGCAGGCTGAAGCTAAGGCTGCCGAGGAAGCGAAAAACGAAGATACAACGCATTAGATTTGACGCGCTCTAGATACTAACACCCCGCATGACATCGCGGGGTTAATGACCAGCGTAGCGACTAGCTGTCATCCTCGATACCATATTCCTGCAACTTGCGTGTCAAAGTGTTTCGCCCCCAGCCTAGTAAAAGTGCCGCGTCTTTTTTCCGACCGCCAGTGTGGGCCAACGCGGTTTCAATCATGGCGCGCTCAAATTCAGGAATAGCATCATCCAGTATGTTTTTCTTTCCATTCTTTAGCGCTGTTTCACTCCAGTGTCTGAGCATTTTCTGCCAGCTACTTTGGTTACTATAGTCTCGACCTACCGACTCAGCTTTTAGTTCCGGCGGCAGATCAGATAGAAGGATCTCTCGTCCAGCTGCCATAACGGTCAACCATCGACAAATGTTCTCTAACTGCCTGACATTGCCCGGCCAAGGCATATTGAATAAAAAATCTTGCGCTTCTTGAGACAGAATCTTGGGCTCCATATCCAGCTCTCTCGCCGCCCGCAGAAAGAAGTGTTCCATTAGCTGAGGAATATCCTCTCTACGATCCGTAAGTCGTGGCAAATGGACTCTAATAACATTTAAGCGATGAAAGAGATCTTCACGGAACCGATTTTCAGAAACCAATTCTTCTAAATTCTGATGTGTCGCTGCAATGATACGCACATCAACTTTTATCGCAGTTTGGCCTCCGACTCGATAGAATTCGCCATCTGCCAAGATCCGCAACAATCGAGTCTGAGCCTCTCCTGGCATATCGCCAATCTCATCCAAAAACAAAGTCCCTCCATCAGCCTGCTCAAAGCGCCCCTCACGCCGCTGAGAAGCACCCGTAAAGGAGCCTTTTTCATGCCCAAAAAGCTCTGATTCTATTAGATCTCGAGGAATAGCAGCCATATTAAGGGCAATAAATTTAGCATTCTTGCGGGGGCTATGCTTATGTAGAGCCTGAGCAACCAACTCTTTGCCCGTTCCCGATTCTCCGTTAATTAGCACGGTAATATTGGAATTAGATAGGCGGCCTATAGCTCTAAATACCTCTTGCATGGCAGGAGCTTCGCCAATAATTTCCTGAACTACAGTCGCGGGCTCGGGTATTTCCGAGTTTGATTTTTGTTCGCGCGAAAATGACATCGCGCGTCGCGCAACATCCACTAATTCATCCAGATCAAAAGGCTTAGGCAAATATTCAAACGCGCCACCTTGATAAGCGGCCACCGCACTGTCTAAGTCTGAATGAGCGGTGGTTATAATCACCGGAATATCTGGATGGCTAATGTGAATCTGTTTAAGCATCTCAAGCCCATCAATACCTGGCATGCGTATGTCAGAAATAATAATTTCCGGCGAGGATAATCGTAATGCTGAGAGCAACTGCTCTCCATCCTCAAAGCTGCGGACCACCATTTCGTTTCTGCTCAATGCTTTTTCCATGACCCACCTTAAAGAGCGGTCATCTTCAGCAATCCAAACTTCTGCGTTACTGTTCATAATCATCTCTGATCGGTAAATAAATTGAGAATATGGTGTTACCAGGTTCAGATTCGCACTCGATAGTGCCTTCGTGCCCATTGATAGCAGTCTGAGCAATAGTTAAACCCAAGCCAGAGCCGCCACTACGCCCACTAATCATCGGGAAAAAAATCTGCTCCTCTATATCTGCCAAAATACCTGGACCATTATCAATAATATCAATTCGGCAGACCACTCTATGGCGCTTCCCAGCAATAGTAAAACTGCGCTGAATGCGCGACTTGAATATTATCTTAGGCTCAGTGCCAGTGGACTCTAGCAACGCTTGCATGGCATTTCGTGCCACATTTAAGACCGCCTGAATAAGTTGAGAGCGATCTCCGTTTAAAAGTGGAATGCTGGGGTCATAATCTTTAATTATTGTTAGAGATCCTTGCACTTCGGCCTGTAATAGGCTGGCAACATGCTCAGTCACCTCATGCACATTTATTGGTTCGTACTGCGGAATTTGGTTAGGCCCCAATAGTCGATCAACCAAATTGCGTAGACGGTCAGTTTCAGTAGCGATTATCTGACAAAATTCTCGAGGCTCGTCACCGAATCCTCGCTCTATTATTTCGTGCTCAAGCAACTGGGCAGCACCACGAATACCGCCAAGTGGATTTTTTATCTCGTGCGCTAAACCGCGAATCAGGCTCTTTGAGGTGTCATGCACTGAAAGAAGAGCCTCTTCACGATTAATTTTAATGAACCTATCAATCGGCTGAATCTCCATCAAAAGTGCGCTCTTACCAAAGACCTCCATTGGAGTTGCCGTGTAATCGACCTGCGAGATATCCTTAAAAGTTAGCATACGCAGTTGCTCATGCCGTCGCGTGTGTGGATTCCCAGAAATCAGGGCTTCATAGAGTGTTTTTTTACAGCTTTCCGCATCATTAAAAAGACTACACATTTCGGACCCTAACAAACGAGAACTTCCTAACTGCAAGAGTGACTGTGCAGCAGAATTCACGTACGTTATCAATAAATGCTCATCGAGCAACAATACCGCTGCATTTAAATTATCTAACAGTAATCCATGAAGCTTTTCTGTATCCATAATCTCATCAAGGGTCGTTGTAGAGTGTTGTTCGTCAGCACATCTGGCGTCTATTTATTAACTTGCAATAAGCAGGCCAAGTATTGGTGAACTTTAGCTGCAAAAAATACGCTTAAAGTCCCCTGTCAGTCTCAACAAGTAAAACGCGAATGGTCAGGCGCACCATTATAGTGCATAGCGTCGATTTTCACACTACATGCTGATGAAACGTTGAACATGCAAAAAGGGCAGAAGAGCGAATCTTGGAAGTATGGTGCGGTTCTAGAACTCGCGAAGGACTATGAGACCAGGCTTTGTGAAGGCACTAAAACCCTGAAGACACAATTATCTCCAGGGTTAACTGACTTAGGCTAATGCTTCTTTGGTCGTTTTAATAATTGCTGCAGCCACTTTGTAAGGATCTGCGTTAGACGCTGTTCTACGATCTTCTAAGCGTCCCTTCCAACCATCTTCAACAGTTCCAATCGGGATCCGAATTGATGAGCCGCGATCAGAAACGCCAAAGCTAAACTCATCGATTGACTGAGTTTCATGGAGTCCGGTCAAACGCTGGTCATTTTCCGCACCATAAACGCTGATGTGGCGCTCTATATTCTTACCAAACTCTTCACAGATTTTAGTGAATACAGCCTCGTCACCCAAATCACGCATAGCACCGTTAGAGAAGTTAGCATGCATTCCAGAACCATTCCAATCCATAGCACCAAACGGCTTAGGATGGTAATTGATGGCAAAGCCGTACTTTTCGCCCGTTCTCTCTAACAGATAACGAGATACCCAAATTTCATCCCCGGCTAATTTAGCGCCCTTTGCGAAGCACTGAAATTCCCACTGCCCAGGTGCCACTTCCGCATTAATACCTTCAAAATTAATGCCGGCTTCAAGACAAATATCCATATGTTCTTCAACACAGTCACGCCCAAAGGCATTGGATGCACCCACGGAGCAATAGTAAGGTCCTTGGGGGCTAGGATAACCGCCATGAGGAAAACCAGGGGGTAGCTTGGTATCAATATCCCACAAGAAGTATTCTTGCTCAAACCCAAACCAGAAATCATCATCATCATCATCGATCGTCGCGCGGCCGTTGCTTACATGAGGAGTACCGTCAGCATTCAGAACTTCAGTCATTACCAAATACGCATTATTGCGATCAGGGTCTGGGTAAATCGCAACGGGTTTAAGCAAACAATCCGAAGCATTTCCCTCTGCCTGCTCAGTAGAACTTCCGTCAAAAGACCATACTGGACACTCTTCAAGGGTCCCTCCAAAGTTACTACGAACCTGAGTTTTGCTGCGTAGGCTCTGTGTCGGTGCATAACCATCTAGCCAAATATATTCTAACTTTGCTTTCATTTTTGATGACTCTCCATTTAGATTAGTTCTGTAATTTTGATCAATAGCTTCGAACGTTTTTTTCTCGACACTTTTATAGAGGTAATTCGAACCCTACCACCTCAAAAGGTCAACCCGTGGTTTTCTTCATTACCGGTAAAAAGTTCAGTAGCAAAAGGCCGATCATAAAATTTTATATTTCACTACTCCGAAATGTGCAATTGCCGTGCCAAAGAAGCAATGTTATCCGCTGGACTCACCAAGGCTTAAGAATAAAGGCTTTTACGTTCTTGTATCAAATGAGTTCGTTAAATATACATCATGCTTTATTCGGAAAAGCACCAACTAGGTGCGTAAAAAATTCATTAGCACCAAAATGGTGCTTACAGGATGGAGGCTGAAAAGTGTCACTAACAAAGACCTACCCTGCGTACATGCATTATATGAGTAATCCTGCAATTGTAAGGACTAACAAATGGTTCCCTAAGATTGGATTACCGAAGCGCCAAAGATCTGCAAAGGGGGGACTCAGCGCTCAACTCACATTTTAAGCTTTTAATCAGTTTTTATTGCTAAACTGAGCGCTGGAAATTACATCGGCAATGAGGGTATGGCAAACTCCAGCAAGAAATCTCTTCAGAATCATACTACATTGATCTCTATCCCAAAGCCGCATGACATTATTATTGACGTCCGACATCCTGCGGAAGTTGCCGAAATGCCGCTCAACTGCCACCCAAATAATGAAGTGAAATGTATTCCGTTTTTCAGTTTGACTGAAAAATCGCTCAATTTAGACCCTCAGGCAAGTTATTTGATCTACTGCGAAAAAGGCGTTATGAGCAGATTACATGCCGCCATTTTACGCGACGGGGGTTTTGATAACGTAGGTATACTGGCCTATTCAGGCCATTAGCTAAAAAAAAATTCTGTAATATCTGCCGCCAAAATCATAATCTATTGTGCGCTGACTGAAATGATCCGTAGCAGTTTTTGAAATTTCCATTATAATCGCGACCTTTTGGGGCCCATGCGGTACATATCATGTCAATAAAGAACTTGCGTAACATAGCGATCATCGCTCACGTTGATCACGGAAAAACCACTCTGGTCGATAAGCTGTTGAGCCAGTCGGGAACTTTAGATCGAAAAGATGTTGGTTCAGAACGACTGATGGATTCCAATGATCAAGAAAAAGAGCGTGGCATCACTATTCTCGCGAAAAATACAGCAATCAACTGGAATGATTACCGTATTAATATCGTAGATACCCCAGGTCACGCTGACTTTGGCGGCGAGGTTGAGCGCGTTTTGTCGATGGTCGACTCGGTGTTACTCCTTGTGGATGCGGTTGATGGCCCCATGCCTCAGACAAGATTCGTGACTTCCAAAGCATTCGAGCAAGGCCTTCGTCCAATTGTTGTTATTAATAAAATTGACCGGCCTGGTGCTCGTCCAGACTGGGTAATGGATCAAGTTTTTGATCTGTTTGATAATCTTGGCGCAACTGATGAACAACTCGATTTTCCAGTAATTTTTACCTCAGCTATCAATGGTATTGCTGGACGAGATCACACAGATATGGCCGAAGACATGACGCCGCTGTACGAAATGATCGTAGCTGATGTCCCCGCTCCTGATGTTGATGGGAGTGGACCCTTCCAAATGCAAATATCAGCCTTGGCTTATGACAGCTATGTGGGCGTTATTGGAGTGGGAAAAATAACACGAGGTACTCTTAAACCTGGGCAGCAAGTAATCGTTAAGAGTGCTTGTGGCGAGCAGCGTAAGGGTAAAGTACTCAATGTGAAGGGTTATTTAGGGCTTGAACAGATAGAAACCGAACTGGCCGAGGCAGGTGATATTGTTTGTATCAATGGTATTGACGGCCTAGGTATTTCAGACACTCTTTGTGATCCTGAGCACATCGAAGCATTGCCCGCTCTCAGCGTTGACGAACCGACAGTTAGTATGACCTTTATTGTCAACGATTCGCCTTTTGCAGGTCTTGAGGGAAAATATGTCACCACGCGTAACATCAAAGATCGTCTTGCCCAAGAATTGATTCATAACGTAGCACTGCGAGTAAAGGCTGGAGATACACCTGATAAGTTCGTTGTTTCAGGCCGAGGTGAGCTTCATTTGTCAGTGCTTATAGAAACTATGCGTCGTGAAGGATTTGAAATGGGTGTTTCTCGCCCTGAGGTGGTCCAGAAGATAGTTGATGGCGCTGTGCATGAGCCGTTTGAGCATGTGGTGATTGATGTTGAGGACAAGCATCAAGGATCTGTGATGGAAGAACTCGGCATGCGTAAAGCGGAGTTAACCAATATGGAGCCAGACGGTAAAGGGCGCGTGCGATTGGAGTTCTCAATGCCATCACGCGGATTAATTGGTTTCCGAGGAGCATTCTTAACGCTCACATCTGGATCGGGCATTATGACCAGTATTTTTGATCGTTACGCACCTGCGAAAGAGGGCGAAAAGTTTTCGCGTAAAAATGGCGCACTGGTAAGTATGGTTAAAGGCAAAACTGCAGCCTTTGCGCTGTTTAATATCCAAGCACGAGGTCGACTGTTCTTAGGGCATGCGATCGACGTTTATGAAGGCGAAATTGTTGGCATACACTCACGATCCAATGATCTGGTAGTGAATCCTATTAAAGGCAAGCAGCTGACCAATGTGCGTGCATCAGGAACAGATGAAGCCCTGACATTAGTCCCCCCTATCAAGCACACATTAGAGCAAGCTCTTGAATTTATTGAAGACGATGAATTAGTCGAAGTGACTCCAAGTAGTATACGATTACGCAAGAAATTACTAACAGAAGTACAGAGAAAGCGTAATTCAAGGTAGTTTTGAATTTTAAATAATGAATAATTATCATTCGGTGCTATAGTTTACAGGTCTGTTAACAAGATCTATGCTGGTAGCACTGAATGAAGTTCAACACCTCCACTGCGGTTCCCGATCAAGATTTTTTGCCCTTTGCTCTGTTTGTACAAGGTGCAATCGTGGCCTGTCTCGCATGTTTTTCTTACTACCATCAAGAAATGCCATCAATGCTTTTTTACATGAGTCTTGGTACTGCAATAATTATTAGCTTCGTTATCGACAAAGTGTTTGAGTCCCGATATCTTGCCAGCGTGCTTCTCTTGGTAACACTGATGATCGGATTTATTTACGCGATTTTGATTATCCTTGATCCGTCCTCATTGATTTGGTGCTTAACCGCACTTCCGATATTGATTATCCTTTGCCGTTACCCCAAAAACCTGTATCTCTTTGCCACTCTTTTTGGAGCAGCCGCACTAGTACTCTTTCAAAAAGCATCAATTGACCACTCAAACACCCCCTCTGTATCGACAATACTGCAGTTCTTGTTTACGACTCTGGTGGTTGGAATAATTGCCTTGAGTGCCAGTAAGTTTAGAATTAAATCGCTGGCAAAGATTGAGGATCTTTCCTCCTTAGTGATTAAAATTAAAGCTGAGGATATTCTTACAGGATTGAAAACGAGACGTTATATTGAGTCATGTTTGCGCGATAGGTTTTTAATCACTGAAACGCTAACCAGCGCCTTCTCAGTGATAATCGCAGACCTAGATAATTTTAGGTCCATAAACGAACGATATGGCCATTCTGCCGGCGATAGTGTCTTAAGTTCAGTAAGTGCATTACTTAAAAAAACGCTTGGCGATGAGTGCGTGTTTGGCCGCTGGGACGGAAACGCCTTCATCATAATCATTCCTCATAATGATACCGAGGCAACGTTATTAATGGCTGAAGTGTTGCGTGAAAGAATTAGCCGCTTAAAGCTAAAAATACAAGGAGATACTCTGACGTTGTCATTTAGCCTAGGATTGGTTTCAAGTGCAAAATACCATGATTCAGATGATCTTCTTTTGCATGCAGAAAATAGTCTATATCAGGCTAAAAATACCGGTGGCAATAACGTTGTAATGGGCTAAACCTGCTGTATGTATTTAAAGCAGCCTTTGCAGTGATCATTTACCAACCCCATGGCCTGCATGTAGGCATAGCAAATGGTACTTCCAAAAAATCGAAACCCTCGCTTCTTCATTTCGCCACTTATGCGGTCTGAAACTATTGTAGTAGCTGGAACACCATCTTGGCTGGACCAATGATTAATAACCGGACTATTACCAACAAAATCCCAAATATACTTACTAAAGCTGCCGTATTCGCTCTGGATTAGTTGATAGTGACGTGCATTAGAAATCGCACTTTCAATTTTTAGCCGGTTTCGAACAATACCTTTATCCCGCATAAGTCGCTCGACATCTGCAGGACCAAACGCCGCAACCTTATCTACTTGGAAACCGACAAATGCGCTGCGATAATGCTCTCGACGCTTTAATATTGTCAGCCAAGATAATCCGGCCTGAGCACCCTCTAAGATCAAAAATTCAAATAATTTAGTATCATCTCGACATGGGACACCCCATTCATGATCATGATATTCGCGATACAATGGGTCTCCGCCACACCACTCACACCTAAGTAACTCAGCCATTATTAAATCCTTGATCACCTGAAATATTAAATCTTGTGCTGTTAGAGTAGAGTCATGACTAATTTTTGTCTATATTGGCGGCATTCGACTAACATTAGACAATAACCCAAGAGCACTCAGCAAATGAAAAAAGCGTTCCCAGCGATACGTCCATACCATACACAAACGATCGCGGTCACTGCACCTCACATACTCCATGTTGAGGAATCAGGAAACCCTGATGGTATTCCTGTTTTATTTGTTCATGGCGGCCCAGGCGGAGGTACTCGCTCTTCCGACCGTTGCTTCTTTGACCCCGACAAATATCGGATTGTTCTATTTGATCAACGAGGTTCAGGCCAATCAACACCTCACGCCTTACTAGATGATAATAATACTGACGCCTTAATTGCTGATATAGAGATAATACGCCATACACTGGGCATAGAGCGCTGGGTTATATTTGGCGGCTCTTGGGGGTCTACCTTGGGTCTTGTATATGCGCAGACGTACCCAGAATTAGTATTGGGGTTAGTTCTGCGTGGTATTTTCTTATGCCGCGATGAGGATATTACTTGGTTCTATCAGAGCGGTGTAAAGCATATCTTTCCTGACTATTGGAAAGACTATGTGCAGGTTATTCCAGAAGCCGAACGCGGTGATCTACTAGGCGCCTTTTATCGAAGACTCACTGGCGATAACGAACTAGAACGGATGGCCGCAGCCAAGGCATGGTCAATTTTGGAAGGTCGTTGTGCCACACTTCATCCTGATGAAGACTTTGTTGCGCATTTTGCCAATCCTCACTTAGCGACAGCAATGGCCAGAATTGAGGCTCACTATTTTATTAATAAGGCCTTTTTACGGCCCAACCAAATTATCAATAACGCGCATAAGTTAAAAGATATTCCAGCAACGATTGTTCACGGCCGTTATGACATGGTGTGCCCAGTGAATCAAGCATTTGCATTAAGCGACGCATGGCCCGAAGCAAGGTTAGAAATCATTCCTGATGCAGGACATTCCTCAAGTGAAACTGGAACCCTGGATGCTCTCATCAGAGCGACTGAGCGTCTAGCGCACCATTTAAGTAGCGAGGAGTAAGCCTGTGCTTGGCCTCATTCAAAGAGTGTCTGCCGCTTCAGTGGCTGTCGACCAAGCTGTTATAGGTGAAATAAATCAAGGTATGCTTTTACTTCTAGGTGTCCAGAAAGCGGATGGTCCTTTAGAGGCCGATAGATTGTTAAAAAAGATTTTGAACTATCGTATATTTTCTGACGATGCTGGGAAAATGAATTTATCATTATCGGATGTCAGTGGTGGGCTGCTGGTAGTACCCCAATTCACTTTGGCTGCAGACACTAAAAAAGGGCTCAGACCGAGCTTCTCTTCCGCCGCACCGCCGGAGCTTGCAGAGCAGCTTTATGACTATTTCTTGTCACAAGCATGTATCCATCATGCCGCCGTCCAGAGCGGACAATTTGGTGCACATATGCAAGTATCTTTGTGCAATGATGGCCCCGTCACATTTATGCTGGAGAGCTAAGGTTTTTGATCGCATTAATTAACTTGCCATGAAAGCCCTCAAAACCACCGTTACTCATAATAACAATATGTAAACTGCTATTGGCTAGATCAACGGTTGCATCGATCAGCTTCTCTAAATCACTAATGGTTCTGGAGGGAATTTTTATGGCACTAGATAGCCCTTTAATGTCCCAATCAGCGTCGCTATTTTGATACCACAACACTCGATCAGCGCTACCTACTGAGCTCGCTAAGGCCGCCTGATGGACTCCCATCTTCATAGTTGCCGATCGAGGTTCAATAATGGCTAAAATAAGTGCATCGCCCACTTTGGCTCGCAACCCCTCCAAGGTGGTTTTAATCGCTGTTGGGTGATGGGCAAAGTCATCGTATATGGTAATACCTTTACTGGCATAAACAACTTCCATACGCCGTTTTACGCCTACAAAATCACTCAGCGCGCCGCACGCTTGTGAAACACTGATGCCGACCTGATATGCCGCTATAACTGCAGCCAAGCCATTGCTGACATTATGTATTCCCGTCTGATTCCAATCGACTTGCGACCGCTCTTTTTCCTGACCATTTTCATGGTAATGCACAATTTCAAATTGTGAACCATCACCTTGGATCAGCTTAAACTGCCACAAATCGCCTTCCAGGCTGCCAAACGAATATTTATTACTCCAGCAACCCTGCTTTATTACTTTATCAATATTGCTCTCAGCCGAGGGAAGAATAATACTACCGTTGCTTGGCACAGTGCGTACCAAATGATGGAACTGGGTCTGTATCGCAGCCAAGTCATCAAAGATATCAGCATGGTCGAATTCGAGATTGTTAATAATGAGCGTGTTTGCAAAATAGTGAACAAACTTAGAACGTTTATCAAAAAACGCACTGTCATATTCATCCGCTTCAACCACAAAATAGTCACTCTCCCCTAACCGAGCTGAAATACCAAAATCTTGCGGTATGCCGCCGATTAAAAATCCAGGATTAAGTCCTGATTGATCAAGGATTTTAGCCAGCATACTGCTGGTCGTGGTTTTCCCATGCGTACCAGATACCGCAAGGACATGTTTGTCCTTTAGTATATTTTCACCCAACCACTGGGGTCCTGAAATATACGGTAACCTATTATTAAGCATAAATTCCACACATGGATTCCCCCGCGACATGGCATTACCCACCACAATCAAATCTGGCGCAGGATCGAGCTGCTGAGGATCAAACCCTTCAATTAAATCAATGCCATTATCGCTAAGTTGCTCGCTCATAGGTGGGTATACATTCGCATCGCAGCCAGATACCTGATGACCATTTTGTTTGGCTAACAGTGCAAGGCTGCCCATGAATGTCCCGCAGATACCGAGGATATGGATATGCATAAATTGGCCTTCTTAAAAATAATCTTGAGAACTGATGACCACTATAACTCAAATCATTTTGGTTTCCGCTTTCACCTTAGCTCTTGGGCGACTAAAATGAACAGATACAGTGGAATCTCTAAGAGCGCAATATGATGAAGAAGAAAAACGCATTTTATGCACAATCCGGGGGCGTGACTGCAGTCATAAACGCGTCTGCAGCAGGCGTTATTGAAGCAGCAAGAGAGCATAGTGCAACCATCGGTAAGGTTTATGCAGGCCTAAATGGCATTGTCGGGGCTCTGCAGGAAGAACTTATCGACACTAGCAAAGAATCCGTCGCCAATATTGCTGCACTTAAACATACTCCTGGCGGCGCTTTTGGTTCTTGTCGCTATAAGATGAAAAACTATGAAGATAGCCCTTTAGAATATGAGCGGCTCATTTCGGTCTTTAAGGCACATGACATCGGCTACTTTTTTTATAATGGGGGAGGGGACTCCGCTGACACATGCCTTAAAGTGTCGCAAATTGCTGAAAAAATGGGCTATCCGATTCAAGCTATTCACATTCCAAAAACTATTGATAACGATTTGCCACTGACTGATTGCAGCCCAGGCTTCGGGTCTGTTGCAAAATATGTCGCCACATCAACTAGAGAGGCTAGCCTAGATATAGCCTCGATGTGCGCAACTTCAACTAAGGTTTTTATCTTAGAAGTCATGGGTCGACATGCCGGCTGGATTGCCGCGTCCGCAGGGCTAGCCGCAGAGAAAGCTGGAGATGCGCCACATATAATTCTATTCCCGGAGATCCCATTCTCAAGAGAAGATTTCATTAGCAAAGTAGAGAAAATAATTAGCGATAAGGGCTACTGTGTCGTGGTTGCCTCAGAAGGTGCTCAATACAGTGACGGGGCACATATTTCAGGTTCGATCAATAGAGATGCATTCGGTCATCAGCAGCTCGGCGGGGTCGCGCCAACACTGGCCAGCATGATTAAGCAGTCTACTGGCTATAAGTACCATTGGGCGCTGGCTGACTATTTACAACGCTCTGCTCGCCACATCGCCTCTAAAACAGACGTTGACCAAGCCTATGCGGTTGGCTACAGAGCCGTTGAGTTAGCCGTTCAAGGTAAAAGCTCTATTATGGTCTCGATTGAACGAGATTCAGCCAAAGAGTACAACTGGTCCCTTGGTGAAGCACCCTTGGAGAAGGTTGCCAACATGGAGAAAAAAATGCCCCGATCGTTTATCACTAAAGATGGGTTTGGCATCACTCAAGAGGCTCGCGACTATCTACAACCTTTGATTGCTGGAGAAGATCACCCTCCTTATAAAAATGGACTGCCGGATTATGTTGTGCTGAAAAATATTATGGTACCAAAGAGGCTCAATGATATCTTCGAACACTAGCCTCGGCACCTATTGACTCAAGGCGTTAAATGACCTGATTCTGCGGCTTTCCATCAAGAAAAGCTTTAACGTTTCCGGCGACTTGGTCAATGAGACGTTGCCTGGATTCGCGAGCAATCCAAGCAACATGGGGGGTGACAATTAGATTGGGAATTCTCTCGTCCAGTAAAACATTTCCATCCACTGGAGGCTCTACGCTCAAAACATCGGTAGCGGCGCCGGCAATTATCCTGGCTTGTAGCGCCTCTTTGAGCGCTTTTTCATCCACCAATGCTCCTCGAGCAGTATTTACTAAAATGGCTGATTTCTTCATCAGTGCCAGTTCCTCTGTACCAATGAGTCCCGAAGTTTCCTTAGTGAGCGGGCAATGAAGACTTACAATATCTGCTCTGGCCAGTAAGTCTTTAAAAGGTATTCGATTTGGCTGGGGAGAGTGACTGCGGCCAGGAAGCGCTGCAAAAATAACCTGCATGCCGAACGCCTCTGCGATTTTGGCAACGCCCGAACCCAGCTCACCTGCGCCCACAATACCTAAAACCTTACCTTGAAGTTCGCGAACTGAGAAATCCATCACACAAAAGAAATCACTTTCTTCCCAGCTACCATCCATTGCCGCTTTGCGGTAACCATCTAGGTTTGTAGTCAGTGCTAAGATAAGTGACCAAACATGCTGAACTACGGAGCCTGTGCCATAACCTACAGCGTTGCTTACCACTATATTTTTCTCACGCGCTGCTTCAAGGTCGATGATGTTGGTACCCGTCGCAAAAATCGAAATCAGCTTCAATTGTGATGCGCTTTTTATTTGTGGAGCCAATATAGGGGCTTTATTAATCAGTACGATATCTGCAGTGGTAATCCTCTCTGCGACCTGCGATGGCAAACAATTTGGATAAATTGTCCACTTCACCGGCAGATCATAAAGCTTGGTCAGATCAAGATCTGCTGGACCAACACTATCAAAATCTAGGATTACACCCTCCATCATCGACAACCCCCAATTATTAAAACATTATTACTACCAAAATTTGACTGTTTGTAATCCAGCAAATCGCGCAACTATTTTTTCGGTGGAGCCAGCATTAGCTTTGAGGTCGCTTGCACATACGCTAAATATTCTGTATCTGAACCCCACTTCTTTTTTGCTGCACGATCTAGCAAGGGTATTCCACTTATGCGAGTGAGCAACAAAAACACAAAAATTGGTGAGACTAGCGTTGCTAGTTGCCAACCAGACAAAACCGGAAAAGCAAGGAGCGCCAAACCAAACCATAATGTGATTTCTCCAAAATAGTTAGGGTGCTGAGACCAAGACCAAATCCCCGACGTAATAAAGCGTCCCTGGTTAGCAGGATCTTTTCTAAACTCCGTTTTCTGTCTATCAGCGACAACTTCCACAACGAAGCCAAACACCCACAATATGATGCCCATATATCCCAATATGCCTAGCTCAACCGTCGTATTAGAGGTTAACGCAGCGAGTCCAGCGGCCATAGTCACTAATACCCAAAGTCCACCGAGAGTCCAAGTCATCAAAAACCATGTAAACTTAGTTTTCATCACCACAAACCGTGAGTCTTGACCATCTTTTTTGATTCGCCAAAACAAAAAGCTCCCTAACCGACCGGCCCAAATGACAATCATGGCGCAAATAATCAAATCTCTGATGTCTAATGAAGGGTTAAGAACCACCGCAACAATCACGGTGGTGATATAGGAAAGCGATCCGGTTAAATCGAAGTAATGCTCAGTTTGAAACGCATAAGAAGGCATGAACACAGCCCAATGCAAAATAAAACCAATGGCTCCGCATATCAAAAAGAGCGGCAGGCCACTCATGATGACACTTCCCTGACTACCTGCTAGCAAAATTAAGCTGGCAATAACTAGCGATATTATAATACCTATGATACTTTTGGATTGACTCAAAACTACACCTCCTGTGTTTTATTTTTATAATGTTTCACAAAATAGTCTCGTGCTGCCAAGCAAACCTAGTAGGCGAATAAACCTTCTGACTAGTCGTTAACTATAAAGTGTTAGTCGATCTTACGTAAGCTAAACGCTAAATAGATGAAAACTTGGGCAAAACTTTAAATAAGATGCCTTTCTAGTCAGTACCTAAGTATAAATTAAGTCTACAACACCGCATAATAGGCTTTTTTGGTATCTCACCGATAAGGTCAGCTCAAATCATGCAGTTTTGGTTATTTAAACTCTACGAGAAAATTATTTTACAACACCCTTGGTACGCAATTTTTTCAGTGTTTGCACTCACCATTGCTATGGCTGCAGGGTTACCCAATTTCAAACTCGATGCATCAGCAGACTCCTTAACACTTGAGCGAGATGATGATTTAAATTTTTCCAGAGAAGTTGTCAAACGCTACGGAAGTGACAACTTTTTGATTGTTACTTTTTCACCGATTAAAGGTGAATTGTTCGATAAGAGTAATCTAGATACGCTTCAATCTTTACGTAGTGACCTTACGCAGATTAAAGGTATTGAAAATGTACTGTCGATGTTGGATGTGCCGCTGTTGTACAGCCCCAAAATTGACATCACTGACCTTACCGGCGAACTCACTACCTTACTGTCAGAGGGAGTTGATAAACAGTTAGCCAAAGAAGAGTTTTTGAACAGTCCGATTTATAAAGACGTCATCCTGAGCGCTGATGGCAAGACTACCGGCATGATGGCTACTTTGGCAGTGGATGAAACCTATCTTAGATTGGTAACCGAGCGTGATGATTTACGCTTGCTCAGAGATACAGTAGGTCTCAGTCCGCAACAAGACCAACAACTACAATCAGTCAGTCTAGAATTTTTGAATTATCGTACTGCGAAAGCTGAAATAGATCATCAACGCGTTGCAGACATTCGCAGTCTCATTGAAACCTATCGAAATAGGGCAACCATTTATCTGGGCGGCCCTGACATGATCACTGCAGACATGATCGATTTTATTCGAAGTGATTTGACCGTTTTTGGTGCCGGCATTTTGCTGTTTATAATTATTACTCTGACCTTAATCTTTCGTCAGATCCGTTTTGTCGTGTTACCTCTGGTAACCTGTGTTCTTTGTCTTGTGACGATTCTTGGTTTTTTAAGCTGGGTTGATTGGCGATTAACTGTTATATCGTCTAATTTTGTGTTGTTGCTGCTCATTATCACGTTGGCACTGACCATCCATTTGATCGTACGCTACAGAGAGTTGCTGTCTTCCAATCCAGACGAAGATCAATATCAGCTGGTCAGCGAGACGGTAAGATCAATGGCAAAACCCTGTTTTTATACCGTCCTCACCACGATTGTCGCTTTCACCTCTTTAGTAGTGAGCAATATTAGACCCGTGATCGACTTTGGTTGGATGATGACCATCGGCATCGCCCTGGCTTTAGTGATTGCCTTTATAATTATACCTGCCGGTATGCTATTGCTTGGAAAGGGGCCTATCTCCGACGTGCAAGACAATTCCTCGGCCATTACTTCGAAGTTCGCCTGGTTCACTGAGCATTATGGTACTGCAGTGCTCCTTATTGCAGTTGGATTGGCAGCGCTATCGGCCTACGGTATCAACAAGCTCGAGGTGGAAAATCGTTTTATTGACTATTTTAGATCGGACACCGAAATCTATCAGGGTATGCAGATTATTGATACCGCTTTGGGCGGAACAACCCCGCTAGATATTATTATCCAAGCCCCTACGTTTGAAGAAATAATTCTGGTTGATCTACCCGGCGAACAGAACGCCGACGACTATGGTATTGAAGAAGACGATGATTATGGGTTTGAGGACGAGTATGGCGATATAGATACTGAATCAACCTCTGAAAATAATGCATCAGGTTTGATGGACACCTACTGGTTTTCTTCTGCGGGATTGGCTGACCTGCAAAAACTACAAACCTTCATTGAGTCCCAACCCGAGGTTGGTAAGGTAAATTCACTGGTACAACTCTACGCGGTAGCAAGGGATCTTAGTAATCGTGAGCTCAATGATCTTGAAATTGCAATTATGCGGCAAAGTCTTAGTGATGATATTTATCAGCAATTAGTGGCTCCCTACCTTTTGGAAGATATTGATGAGGCGCGCATTCAGTTACGGGCAATGGAAACCGGCGGTCAACTACGTCGTGCAGAATTGCTAGAGAAAATCAGAAATTATGCAGTTGATGAAGTCGGCATAGCTCCAGATGACATCCGTTTCACAGGTATCTTAGTCCTCTATAACAACATGCTGCAGAGCCTATATAAATCTCAAATACTAACGCTAGGTGCAGTTTTTATCGGTATCATGCTGATGTTTTTACTGCTCTTCCGTTCGATTAAGATTTCAATAATTGCTATCTTGCCTAACTTTTTGGCTGCGGGAATCGTACTGGGTGGCATGGGTATTATGCGTATCCCGCTAGATATGATGACCATTACAATCGCCGCCATTACCGTGGGTATTGGTGTCGACCACGCCATACATTATTTGACTCGATTTATTCGTGAATTCTCTATCGATGGTAACTACGTGGCATCCATGCACCGCGCCCATGCTAGTATCGGACAAGCATTATTTTATACCGCAATCACGATTATTGTCGGCTTCTCAATTTTAGCCCTATCCAACTTTATCCCATCAGTCTATTTCGGTCTATTGACCGGGCTGGCGATGTTGGCCGCCTTACTTGGTTCGATGACACTGCTGCCAAAACTAATACTAATGACCAAACCCTTTGGCGCTAATAGTACTGCGCAAAGCTCAACCCAGAGTAAATAAGACATTCTATGCCCCTAATTACCTTACAAGATGTATTCCTAAGTTATGGTCAGCCGCCTCTCATTGATCATATCAATCTCGTTATTGAACGGGGCGAGCGTGTTTGCCTCATTGGCAGAAATGGTGCGGGGAAGTCGACTTTACTGAAAATTTTAACGGGTCAAATTGTTGCTGATGAAGGGCTCATAAAGCGTGCCAGTGGCGTCAAAGTAGCTCAATTGGAGCAGTCTGTACCCCATGACACTAAAGGTAATGTCTTTGATGTTATTGCTGATGGGCTAGGCGCAGAAGGTAAATTAATTCAGCAATTTCATCATCTCACGCAGCAATTAAGCCATGATTTAAGCCCGAAGATATTTAATGAACTCGAAAAATGTCAGGCTGAAATAGAACGTATTGATGGCTGGGATATCAATCAACGTGTTGAATCTATTATTACTAAAATGGATCTTGATCCCGATGTGGATATTGCCAGTTTGTCCGGAGGCTATAAACGTCGTGTTCTTTTGGCCCGCGCTTTAGTGGCTGATCCAGATCTGTTGCTTCTTGATGAACCAACTAACCATCTGGATATTGAAGCGATTCAATGGGTAGAGCAATTTTTACTTAAATGGGAAGGGTCTTTGCTCTTTATAAGTCACGATCGTCGGTTTATGGATAACTTAGCTAACCGGTTTGTTGAAATTGACCGTGGTAAATTAGCTGAATTTAACTGTGACTACACGACCTATTTAACGAGAAAAGAAGAAAATTTAGAAATCGAAGACCGGCAAAATGCGCTGTTTGATAAACGCCTATCGCAAGAAGAAATATGGATTCGCCAGGGCATCAAGGCACGTCGCACGCGCAATGAAGGACGGGTCAGATCGCTGGAGGCTATGCGCAACGAATATGCCGACCGGCGTAAACGTCTGGGTACCGCCAAAATGGATATTCAACAAGCTGATAAGTCAGGCAAGATAGTCGCTGAAGCAACCAACATTTCCTTTTCATTTGATCAGGATAAGGTAGTTAATAACTTTTCCACGCTTATTCAGCGCGGTGATAAGGTCGGTTTCATAGGTCGTAATGGTGTAGGGAAGACGACGCTTATCAAATTATTGTTAGGTCAATTAGTCCCTCAAGAAGGCACTATTAAGATTGGAACCAATCTCAATGTTGCGTACTTCGATCAATATCGCTCCGCCCTAGACGAGGAAAAAACAGTTCAAGATAATGTTTCCGGTGGCAGAGACATGCTCGATATTGGTGGTAAAAGTCGCCATGTCATAAGCTATTTACAAGATTTTTTGTTTGCTCCAGACAGATGTCGGCAACCTGTCAAAGCGTTATCTGGTGGAGAGCGAAACCGCCTGTTGTTAGCAAAATTATTCACCGCTCCTTCCAACATACTGGTGCTAGATGAACCAACCAATGATTTGGACATTGACACCTTAGATCTACTCGAAGAGTTACTGATTGATTACAAGGGGACTGTTATTTTAGTAAGTCATGATCGAGCGTTCCTGAATAATGTAGTCACCAGTACGCTTGTTTTTGAGGGTGATGGGGTTATTAATCAATATGTAGGTGGCTATGATGACTGGTTGCGTCAACGTGAGCCATTACCTCAATCTACAGCAGCTGTTACTAACAATGTTAAAACAAAAACTGCGTCCTCGGCGGCTAAGCTGTCCTACAAAGATCAGCGAGAGCTCACTGAGCTCCCGCAAAAAATTGAGTCCTTGGAGACTAGTATTAAGGATATTTCCCTAAAGATGAGTGCCCCCGAATTTTACCAATCTGATCGCATCCTAATCGAAAAGACTGAGCAGCAACTTGCAGCCTATCAAACAGAATTGAGTGACTGCTATCAACGCTGGGAGTTACTTGAACAGTAAATTACCAATATCGATTAAGTATTTTAAATAAAATAGCGTAAATAATTTACTGCATAATAATGGCAGGAAATAAAAAAAAGCATTAAAATCAGGCACTAAAGAATGTTTTCCAAAGGATCGCCATGAACGTTAAACGAAAGCCACTAGTACTTTTGATTCTGGACGGATGTGGTCACAGCGATGATAAAAAATATAACGCCGTGGCCAATGCCAATAGGCCCATCTGGGAAAATCTTTGGCAAGACGAACACCCCAGCACCCTGATTGGTACCTCAGGCTTAGCGGTAGGTTTGCCTGATGGTCAGATGGGAAATTCAGAAGTAGGCCATATGACAATCGGCGCGGGTAGAGTCATCTATCAAAACTTTACTCGTATCAACAAGGCCTTGGAAGATGGTGACTTTGACAATAATTCTGCGTACTGCGCGGCAATTGATGAAACCGTGGCAAATAATAAAGCTGTGCATATACTGGGTCTCCTCTCTAAAGGAGGGGTACATGGCCATGAAGACCATATTAATTCGATGATTGAATTAGCCGTCAGCCGCGGTTCAAAGCACGTCTATCTGCATGCCTTCCTTGATGGTCGAGACTGCCCGCCTCGCAGTGCAACAGCGTCTCTAGAAAAAACGCAACGGCTATGTAAAGCCTCTGGCGTTGCAAAAATAGTCTCTGTGATTGGTCGTTTTTATTCCATGGACCGCGATAATCGCTGGGAACGCACCAGCCAAGCCTATCGATTGATTACTGAAGGTATTGCTGATTATTGCGCGAACAGTCCAATGGACGCACTTAATGCAGCCTATGCTCGCGGGGAAAATGACGAGTTTGTGAGCGCCACTAGTATTTGTGAAGAGGGCGCCACACAAGCAATTCTTGATGATGGCGATGCCGTCATATTTATGAATTTTCGTCCGGATCGCGCACGACAAATTAGTCATGCCATTGTTGATACAGCCTTTACAGGCTTTGACCGGTCGGTAGTGCGTACGCCCAGTCATTTCGTTATGACGACAGAATATGAGGCTAACTTAGCTTGCCCGTGCGCTTTCCCGCCAATACCTATAATCAATTCTTTAGGGGAATTTTTATCTCAGCAGCAAAAACGACAACTACGTATTGCAGAAACTGAGAAATATGCGCATGTGACTTTCTTTTTGAGTGGTGGTCGTGAAGAAACCTATGAAGGGGAGGAGCGTGTGCTACTACCCTCACCCAAGGTGGCAACGTATGATTTGCAGCCGGAAATGAGTGCGCCACAGGTAACCGAGCGACTAATAGAAGCGATTGAGTTTGGGCAGTTTGACGTCATCATTTGTAACTATGCTAATTGCGATATGGTTGGTCATACCGGTGATTATGACGCCGCTATACGATCTGTTGACGCCGTTGATGAATGCTTACAAAAAGTACTCGCCAGTTTAAGCAAAGTGGGTGGTGAGGCACTGATAACTGCAGATCATGGCAATGTTGAGTTGATGTTTGATTGCACTATAAATCAACCACATACACAGCACACGACACTACCAGTCCCATTAGTTTATGTTGGTGATAGATCGCTAAGTCTCGCCAAAGGTGGTTCTCTAGCCGATATTGCGCCTACGATACTGGCATTAATGGACTTGCCCAAGCCGACTGAAATGTCTGGCCGCTCTCTGATAGAGTGATAATTAGCACTGCCAAGCCCTGTTCAAAGCCCTTGTGTAATAACCTAGGTGTAGCGGCACAGAAAATGTTTAAGATTTTTTGTACTCTACTAGGACTAACTCTAGTGCAATTGACGACCGCAGCGGATCAACAGCAGTCAGAACTAGACCGCCTACAATCAAATATCTCTGAACTACAAAAAATCTTAACTACAAGAAACGAAGAACAAACTGATTTGGCGCAAGACCTACAAAAAGTTGAAACCGAAGCCAGTGAGATCAATGCCAGCATCCGAGAATTATTCAAAAACATTAATATTGCCGAAAAAAAATTAGTGAAGAAGCAAAAACAAAAAGTCTCTTTAGAAGTAAACATCGACGAGCAAAACAATGCGATCATCCAGCAACTTCGCTCAGCGCAAAAAATCGGTGACCAAGAGCCGATTAAGCTACTTCTAAATCAGGAAGATCCACAAAAAATCGCTCGCATGTTTAAATACTACGACTATTTTCTTAAGGCCCGGAGTGAAAAAATAGAGCAGTATTTAACAAGTGTTACTGCACTGAATGACATCATTGAGTCAATCAACAGCAATAAATTGAATCTTATTACTGCGAAAGATGCGCTCTCTACAAACCAAGTAAATTTAAAAACCAATATTGCCCAACGTGAAAGTACACTAAAAAAGCTTCAGCTTGCGGTGAAGAATGATCAGCAAAAGCTCACCGAATTAAAAAGGCAGCGTCGGGAGTTGGAGGCATTGCTTGATGAAGTTGAGACTGCCGTAACAGACTTGGTTTTACCGACTAATTCGTTGCCATTCACATCGCGAAAAGGAAAGTTGGAGTGGCCAGCCAAGGGTAAACTAGCCCAAAGGTTTGGGGCGCGACGCAGTGGGCCGGTACAATGGCAAGGCTGGCTGATTAACGTAAATGCAGGCGCAGTCGTTAAAACAGTGCACCAGGGGCGAATCGTTTTTTCTAATTATCTTCGTGGCTTTGGATTACTGCTAATTGTCGATCATGGTGATGGTTATATGACGCTATATGGTCACAATCAAGAGCTATTGAAAGATACCGGTGACTGGGTCCAAACCAATGAAATTATTGCTAGGGCAGGTAATACCGGAGGCTTATCGATACCCGCGTTATATTTTGAAATTCGTAGCCAGGGACAACCTACTAACCCAAAAATATGGCTCCGCAAGCCCTAGCGATATACTATAAGTAATAGCCAAGATAAGGAAAGACACTATGTTGCGAATACTGGTTTTGTTGATGTTATGGTTCGTGCCTTTGTGCTCGAAATCTGAAACGCCGAAGGTTATTACTGAAGAGAGTGAAGCCACTAACACAGAGAGTCGACTCCCTCTCAGAGAGCTACGAACATTTACTCAAGTATTTGAGCAGATCCGCCTAGGTTATGTGGAAGAGGTCACTGACACTGAG
>ENA-ORXF01000627-ORXF01000627.1-marine-metagenome-genome-assembly--contig:-NODE-627-length-24665-cov-5.879575_pt1 | contig 24665 bp, 24 predicted proteins | sample MGYA00237864_ERZ511476 | MGnify/ENA primary metagenome ERZ511476 (study PRJEB26306, sample SAMN06343908) | marine metagenome | isolation source: coastal waters | place: Atlantic Ocean: West Antarctic...
ACTAAATGTTCTACCAAAACCAAAGAACACTAATGGGTCTGAAGCATCAATTGCATCAGCTACATATTCTGTATCAAGTAAATTGTTTACACGCACTGTAACAGTAGTATCAAATTCACCTAAACTAAACCCATGACGCAAACTAGCATCAAAAGTACTATAAGCTGGTGCTTCCCAAGAATCTTCTGGTCTTGAAGTTGCATTTGCATAGTTTAGAACATCTATTCTTGCGAATAAATCTGTAAAGTAGTTGTAATCTAAAGTGAAACTTGTTTTGTCCCAAAACTTATATAACATTCCTAAGGCTGCTGTTGTCTGTGCAGCATTTGAAACTCTTAACCCTGCAATTGGAAGAGAAATAGTATCTACTTGTTCTTGGTCTTCATTAAAAACAGGAACATCTACTAAATCATTATCCCATTTCCAGTCTCCTAAAGAAAGCATTCCTGTAAAGTTTAATTTATCTGAATGCTTGTATGTAAAGTCAAACTCTACACCTTGGTGCAATGCATCAACGCCTAACAAGTTTGCAGTAAAGTCTTCTGCTCCTGCAGCTTGAGCTCTAATGTTTCTTGTAAATGTTCTATCTTTCCATTGCGTTCTATATAAATTCACATTCGCAGCAAATTTCTCTCCTCTTAAACCGTACCCTAACTCCATACTGAAAACTTTTTCGTTTTCTGCATTTTCATTTATTTTGGTATTATTAAAACCATTAAAAACAGCACCAAATGTAGCTGGTCTCTCAAAATAACCAATGTTTGCAAAAACATTTTGCACATCGTCTAATTTAAAGTTAGCCCCTCCTTTGATACTATAACCGTTTAAGTTTATTTTTTCAGAAGTTGCTAAGTCTCTACCAGCCTCTGTACTTAAGTCATATAAGAAATACTCTACTCTTTGGTAAGAAGTACTTTGAACAGATGAAGATACAAAAGCGTTAAAGTTATCCGTTCCGTATTCTAATTGTGCAAAGAAACCTAACCAACCTACTTTACCATCATTATTATAACCAAATTTATCACCTACATTTAAAGCTGCATTTGGGTTGTTCACGTTAGAATCATCTAAAAAGTAGTCTCCTCCTAGTAAATCTGTAACTTCTCTAAAGTGTTTTCCTGTATATGATCTCCAATCTACACCTGCAATTAAGTCTAAACCTTCTGCAAGCTCAGTTTTAAAAGTTGACAATACACCAAACCATTCGTGGTCATTTCTTGAAGCTCTTAAGATTGCTTCAGAACCTAATGCGCCATTTTCTCTGTTTATAGAAACAATGTTGTCGATATCTACTGGTTGATCTGAACCACCTAATCTAACTCCAAATAAATCTCTGTTAGTTCCTGCAGTTCCACCACCACCTCCAGTACCGTATGATACATAAGCAGCCGTTGATAAAGAAGTTACATCATTAATAGACCAATAATGGTTTAAAGATGTTTGAGATTTGTGATAGAAGTTATCTTCGATATGCGTAACCTGCCCGTCTTTATAACCCCAATCTGGATTGAAACGATTTCCTGCTTCTGCATTTCTATAAGTAGCCATTGTACTCATATTTTGTCTTTGACCATGTCTTTGTGGTGCTCCAAAAGTTGTAAATGATATTTTATGATTCTCATTTATATTTTTTGTAAAGTTTACAAAATAATTATATCCTTTAAATTGTGTTCCTTCTATATACCCTTCTCCTGAAGTTCTAGCAAAAGAAACCGTTGCAGCAATATCATTATCCATTAAACCTGTAGATAAAGTAAAACCATATTTTTGGAATCCATTATTTCCTGTAGTGGCCATTACATTACCTCCTTTTTCAATGTCTGAAGTTTTAGATAATATGTTGATTGTTCCACCGATAGAAGGCACAGCTACTTTTGCTGCTCCTAAACCTCTTTGTACTTGCATTGCAGCAGTAACGTCTGATAAACCAGCCCAGTTAGACCAGTATACTCTTCCGTTCTCCATATCATTAACAGGTACTCCGTTAATCATAACTGCAACATTTTCAGAATTAAAACCACGTAAGTTAATACGACCGTCTCCAAAACCACCACCAGATTTGGTAGCGTATACCCCTGGAGTAGATTTTAATACTTCTGGAAATTCTTGAGATCCTAATTTTCTCTCAATATCTGCAGCTTTAATAGTAGAAACTGCCACTGGCGTTTTTCTATCTATTGCAAAAGAAGTAGACATAATAACTATTTCATCCAAAGAACCAGCATCTTCTGATAGTTGAATTGTTAAGTTGTTTTTTGAAGAAGAAAATGCAACTTCTTTCGCTTTGTAACCTATAAAAGAAACCACTAAAGCACCAGCGTTAGATTCTGCTTGTAAAGTAAATTTACCGCTGAAATCTGATGATGTTCCGTTTGTTGTTCCTTTTACTAGAACACTTGCTCCTGGTAATGGTTGATTGGTTTCATCCACAATCGTACCAGTAATTTTAGTTTGCCCTAAAACTGTAGCTGTTATAAAAAACAGTGCTACAAATAATAAGTGTTTAAAATTTTTCATTGTTTGAGTTTTGATTAATTTATTTAATATTCTGCAAAAATCTTACTTTTACAGGGTTCTAAAGTTAGTTTAATGTTAAGCTTTAACAAAAGACCAAGAATCAAATATAGTATAATTTGCTATTACAACGTAACTTAAGGAAGTTTATCTATTAACAAATTATTAACACAATATATAAAACGGATTAATTTCTTGCCATTCTTACTATCAGGCCATGAAATTAATGAGTATTCAATAATTTTTTAGCCAATTCTTTTCCTAACTCAACACCAAACTGATCATAACTGTAAATGTTCCATAAGATCCCTTGGGTATAAATCTTATGTTCATACAGTGCAATCAACTTCCCTAAAGAGTGTGGTGTAAGTTTGTCAAATAAAATGGAGTTGCTTGGTCTGTTTCCTTCAAAAACTTTGAATGGCAGCAACTGTGCAATTTTATCTTGGTCTCCAGAAAATTTTAATTCTAAATGCACGGCTTCTTTAGATTTCCCAAAAGCCAATGCCTCTATTTGGCCGTGATAATTTGCCATTAACTTTTTATGATGGTCTGTTAAGCCATATAATGATTCTTTATACCCAATAAAATCTGCAGGAATTAACTTTGTACCTTGGTGCACCAATTGCATAAATGCATGCTGCATATTTGTACCGGTACTTCCCCATACTATGGTACCTGTTTGGTAGTCTACTGCATCGCCATTTCTATCTACCCCTTTTCCATTACTCTCCATAATAGCTTGTTGTAAGTAATCTGGTAGTTTCTTTAAGTATTGTGAATATGGCAAAACCGCTTCTGTTTCTGCCTCATAGAAATTATTATACCAAATACTTAACAAAGCTAAAATTACGGGAATATTATGTTCAAAATCTGTATTCCTATAATGCAGGTCCATTTCTTCTGCACCATCTAACAAAGCTTTATAGTTTTCATAACCAACAGACAAACTAATAGACAACCCTACTGCAGACCAAAGAGAAAAACGCCCACCAACCCAATTCCACATAGGAAAAACGTTTGCTTTGTCAATTCCGAAGTTATCTACCGCTTCTAAATTTGTAGAAACCGCCACAAAGTGTTTTGGAATATCAAAAATAGTTGCCGATTTTAAAAACCAATTCTTTAAGGTTTCTGCATTTGTAATGGTTTCTTGCGTTGTAAATGTTTTTGATACAATTACAAAGAGTGTAGTTTCTGGGTTTAGTTTTTTCATCACCTCAGAAACATGGTCTCCATCTATATTAGATACAAAATGTGTAGTCAATTGGTTTTTATAGTATTGAAGCGATTCAACCACCATATCTGGCCCTAGATCAGAACCTCCAATACCAATATTTACAATATCTGTAATAGACTTGCCTGTATATCCTTTCCACTTTCCAGAAATCACTTTATTACTAAAACTTCTAATTTTTCTTAAAGCGCTTTGTATTTGTGGTTTTATGTTTTTCCCATCAATTAAAACAGGTGCTTCAGAATTACTTCTTAACGCCGTGTGTAAAACCTCTCTGCCTTCGGTAACATTAATTACTGCGCCTGCATATTGTTTTTCAATCGCATCTTTTAAATCCACTTCTTTTGCCAGTGCTACCAGCAACGAAATAGTTTCTTTTGTAATTCTATTTTTTGAAAAATCTACTGATAGATCTCCTAATTCTAAAGAAAAATCTGCTGTTCTATTTATGTCTTTGCACAAATCTTTAATGTTGATGTTTTTATTTTCATTAAAGTGATTTGTCAATTTTCCCCAAGCTTGGGTCTTTGTAGGATTGATGTTTTTTAAAGCCATTTTATTAATTTTGAGCAACTTCTTTTTCAGCTGCAATAGTTTCTTTTAGTTGAAATTGATTTCTGTTTAATTGGAATTTTAAAGGTTTTATGAAATCGAAAAAACTTGGTTTCATAAGCTCTTTCATTGGTTTTGCCGCAGGTAACTTTTCTCTTAAAGGATCTACTTGTCTGCCATGTTTCCAAAAACGATAACAAACATGCGGTCCACCAGTATTTCCTGTCATGCCAACCCAACCAATAATTTCTCCTTGTTTTACGTATTGTCCTCTTTTTACTTTGCGCCTTTTCATGTGCAAGTATTGGGTAGCATAGGTAGCATTGTGTTTTATTTTTACATAGTTTCCATTACCACCTTTTCTTCTAGATTCTGTAACGGTACCACTAGCTGTTGCTATAATAGGCGTACCTCTTCTTGCCGCAAAATCTGTGCCTTTATGGGGCTTTATTCTGTTACCATAATAGGCAATTCTTCTTCTTAGATTATATCTTGATGAAATTCTATATTGAAATTTTATGGGCGATTTTAAAAACTGACTGCGCAACATTTTTGCAGAATCGTCATAATATTCATGAATGTTTAAAATAGAGTCTGCAAGAAACCTAAAGGCATACAGGTCTTTACCATTGTGCTTAAAAACAGCTGATTTTACATCACCATAACCGGCAAAAACGGAATCGTTTATAAATTTTTCTTCAAAAACAAGTTTAAAAGAATCTCCTTTTTGAAGTTTGTAGAAATCTAAAGTCCATGCATAGATATCTGCAATGGTCCATGTTAAAGTAGGAGATAGGTGTAAGCTATCCATAGCATTAGAAAGATTCGAATAAATTTCACCTTCTACAATTTTTTCTCTTGTTTCTATAGGTTGAAGGTAAGTATACGCTTCAATTATAGAGTCTTTAAAATCTACAATTGTAGCTCTAATCTTATCATTTTTATAAATAAAAACTTTTGCTTCTTCTAAAGAATCTCTGCTAGACAAAATCATGTAAGGCTTGCCTGCTCTTACTCTTCTTACGTCAAAAATATCTTTTATAGAACTTGCAATTTTATTAATTGTCGGATACTCTACGTGATGTCTATCTAAAATAACACCAAAACTTTCTCCGCTTCTTATGGTGTCTAAAATAACTTTATAATCCGCTACTTTAAAACCGTATTTATAAACAGGTTTTGGCTTTAATTTTGGTTTTAAAATTGATTCTTTTTTTTCTTCGTCGCTTTTACAAGCAGAAAAAGCAAAAAACAGGATAAAGAGGTAGATTGTATTTTTCAAAAAAATGGGAGTGATTAGTTTCAGCACTCAAAAGTACAAATAAAATTGATTTATTTTAAATCTAAATATGGAAGTTCCTTAAACGGTTTCGTTAAATTTTAAATAGTTTAATTTGCTTAGTCAACTCTTTTAAAGTTATTCGCGAGACCTCTATACCCCTCTAGTTCTGCTCTTAAAGAACCTACTGCTAAATCTGCTTTCATTTTAATTGGTATCTTATTAACATCATCTGTTATCCAGATGGTTACACTCTCTTGGGCTTTAAAAATTCTACCAGATTGCACCAACGGTCTAAATACCAAACAATTTACTTTTCCGAATTTTGTATTTAAAACTTCTTTTCCTAAAAACCGGAGTTTAAATGGGTATACTTGAGAATCCATAAACATATCAATCGCTAGTTCATCTCCTTTGTTCATCCCTTTTGTATCCTGATTTCTTAAATAGTAAAAAGAAGAAAGCATGTCTTGTACTTTTGAAAACACAATAGTAGTATCTGACTGATTTTTAAAATCTTGAATATATGCCTTGTTAGAAGTATAATCAAACGTGGTTATCCGATGTTTTTTATAACCACCTTCATCAATTTTCCTTTTAAAAAGATAGGGTTTAACAGCGGTCTTATCAAAGTAGCTTTCATAAATATCGTCTACTTTAAAAAACCATTTTATCATGCCAGAAGTCCAACCAGTGCCTTTCGTATGAAACACTTTCTTACCATTCAGGCTTGTTTCTTCAACCTCTAAGATGGCAGTTCCAGCTCTTAAAAAGCCACTGTAACTCATTTTATAGCGCAACCACTCTCCTCCTTTAAAGGCGGTTGGTTTCTCTTGGGAAAAACCCGCAAAAGTTAAAAGAAGTACACATACAGTGAGTTGCCATTTTTTCATAATTCTCAAACTTATAAAAAAGTATTGACAATTACCTTTCCAAAAAAGAAAAAAATCATTTACAATCTATTTGTAAATGATTTTTAACAATTCTTTTAGAATCTTTTTTTGCTATGAAAAGATATATTTTAAAACTTTAATATGCATCTATAGCGTTTTTTATCAACTAAAATGTTCCCCAATTCTTCAACTCTTCTTCGCTCCATAAATACGGATAAAAGATTCTACGTTGGTATTTTGGGTGCATATATTTACGCCAGCTACTGCCACCAGTTGCTTCTAAATCTTTGTCCTTTCCTCCTAAATACTTCCCAGCTGCATTGTAATGTGCTAGTACCCATTTTACGTTTACCGTATAATCATAATGACGCATGGCTTTAATTAAAGCTTCATCTTGCTGCACCTCTTTCGGCAATTCTTTAAACTTTTTAGAAAGATTAATATCGTTGTAATCTTCCATAAAATCTATAAATTCTCCTAAGTATTTTTTTTCGAATAGGTTTAATAAAGTCGATTTTTGACCAGTAGTATAGTTTTTCCCTGCAGCTTGCCAATACAAGTGATTGTAAGCGTGTTTAAACGAAGTATCTCTGTCAATATCCTTTCTAAAACGTGCATCTATTAAATTGATTAATTCTGTAGAAGCAAACTCTATTTTGCGGTATTGTGCAGATTGGAATCCGCTGGCGGGCGTTAAGGTGTTTCTAAACTTTAAATATTGTTCTTTTTCCATACCGTCTGCCATCACAGAGAATGAGCTCGATAACATATCAAAATACCTGCTAATTCTGCCCAAGTGCATGGTAAACTTATCTGCAGAAACCTCGGTTACTTTCGCTACTTGGTCTATTTCCCACAAAATCATTTTAAACAACAACTCGTTTACTTGATGGTACATGATAAAAACCATTTCATCTGGCTGTGTAGTTCTTGGAATTTGCAAACCCAAAAGTGCATCTGTTTGAATATAATCCCAATAGGTAATTGGGGTGCTCCACAACAAACCTTCTAACATTGCATCTACAGGAACACCTAATTTATCGTACTTTTCTTCTATTGCTTTTAAGATTTCGTCTCTTTCCATTTTTATTTAAAATTGAAGTGGTAACAAATTAACAAGAGTATATTTTATTTGTTAAAATGTATAAAAAGGTTGTAAAAAAATTATTGATTGCTTTTTATTCATTTATTCTTCCTCTAAATGAATAAAAATAAAAGCACCAAAAATCAAGCAACAAATGTCTTGATTCTTGGTTCTTCAAATCTTTGTTCTCTTTTTTAAAGTGTTCCTCTTTTTGCTTGTTCTCTTTCTATAGATTCAAACAAAGCTTTAAAGTTTCCTGCACCAAAACCTCTGGCTCCCATTCTTTGAATTACTTCAAAAAATAAAGTAGGCCTGTCTTCTATTGGTTTTGTAAAAATTTGTAATAAATAGCCTTCTTCATCCGCATCAATCATAATACCCAAAGCCATTAACTTCTCAATATCTTCCGCTAATTCATGACTAAATTCTTGCAATCTTGCAGGAACTGATTTGTAATATGCTTCTGGCGGAGTTGATAAAAATTCTACTCCGTTTGCCTTTAATTGAGAAACTGTTTTTATAATATCATCTGTGGCAACGGCAATGTGCTGTACCCCAGAACCTTCATAAAAATCTAAATATTCTTCTATCTGAGAACGTTTTGCTGCTTTTGCAGGCTCGTTTATTGGAAATTTAATTCTACCATTTCCATTAGACATAACCTTACTCATTAATGCAGAGTATTCTGTGTGAATTTGCTTGTCATCAAAAGATAAAAAGTTTTCAAAGCCCATTACATCTTCGTACCATTTTACCCAAACATCCATTTGGTTCCAACCTACATTACCAACCATATGGTCTATGTATTTTAGGCCTGCACTTGGTGGATTGTAAGCGGATTCCCATTTCTGAAAACCTGGTAAAAATGCACCGTTGTAATTTTTACGCTCTACAAACATATGTACCGTTTCTCCGTAGGTATAAATTCCTGCTCTTACTACTTCTCCATGTTCGTCTGATTCTACAACAGGTTCCATGTAAGATTTTGCACCACGTGAAGTGGTTTCTTCATAGGCTTTTCTTGCATCTTCTACCCAAAGTGCTACCACTTTTACACCATCACCGTGTTTTACAATATGATCGTTTATTGGCGATTTACTATTTAACGGAGTTGTTAAAACCAACTTTATTTTGTCTTGCGTTAACACATAACTCACAGAATCTTTAGAACCTGTTTCTAATCCGCGATATGCATAGGATTGAAAACCAAAGGCCGTTTTATAGAAGTGTGCGGCTTGCTTTGCATTACCTACGTAAAACTCTACATAGTCTGTACCTAATAGCGGAAGGAAATCTTGTGCGCCTTCAAATATTTTTTCTAATCCGTAGTCTACTGACTTTATTTCTTTTTTACTCATATTTGTGTTTTATAGACGGCATCAATTTAAAAAATCGGTGCCATTTTTGCGTTTATGAATGTGCTATTTCTTTAATGAAAGCGCTGTTTTTTCAAACCAGCTTAGCCCTGATTGGAACGACATCCTTTTTGTTTTTTAACAAAAAGATATAGTGAAAAGCAGGAAATAGCTTCTAATAATTATACTATTCTAGCCAAGATTTATAATAATCCTCATCGGCAATTTTCATTGCTTCTTCTGTAACCTGTAAGGGTTTAAAAGTATCTACCATTACGGCCAATTCTTCTGTTTTTGTTTTTCCGATACTTTTTTCTGCAGTTCCGGGGTGTGGTCCGTGCGGAATTCCCGAAGGATGCAAGGAAATATGACCTTGATCAATGTCGTTTCTACTCATAAAATCGCCATCTACATAGTACAAAACCTCATCTGAATCGATGTTACTATGACTGTAAGGTGCAGGAATAGAATCTGGGTGATAATCATACATACGCGGCACAAAGCTGCAAATTACAAACGCATTGGTTTCAAAGGTTTGGTGCACTGGTGGCGGTTGATGAATTCTACCTGTTATGGGTTCGAAATCGTGAATTGAAAAGGCATACGGATAATTGTAACCGTCATAACCAATCACATCAAAAGGATGCGAAGCGTAGGTCATTTCTGTGATTTCACCTTGTTTTTTTACTTTGATTAAGAAATCTCCTAGTTCGTAATTTGTTTCTAATTCATAAGGTCTTCGAATGTCTCGCTCACAAAAAGGAGAATGCTCTAATAATTGACCGAAATAATTTCTGTAACGTTTTGGTGTGTATACAGGAGAATAGGATTCTACAATAAAGAGTCTGTTGTTTTCATCATCAAAATCTAGTTTGTAAATAACACCACGCGGAATCACAAGATAATCGCCATACTTAAAATCGAGATTTCCAAGATGGGTTCTTAATTTACCGCTTCCTTTGTGAATAAAAATCACCTCATCTGCATCTGTATTTTTATAGAAATAATCTGTAGTCGATTTTTTTGGCGCCGATAAAATGATATTACAATCTGAATTTGTTAAAACAATTTTTCTACTCTCTAGATAATCGTCTTCTGGCGGTACTTGAAATCCACGAAAACGGTAAGATTGAATGTTATTGGCTTTTGCAATTTTTGGTTTTACCGAATATTGCTTTCCAATTTTCTTGACCATTGTTGGTCTGTACTCGTGATAGGAGTTGGTAGACATTCCGTCGAAACCTATTGTACCAAATAATTGTTCGTAATATAGCGTTCCGTCTTTTTTACGAAATTGTGTGTGTCTTTTGGGTGGAATTTCCCCTAATTTATGATAAAAAGGCATATTTTTTGATTAGATGATTAAAATATTAAATGATTGAAACCTCATTTAATCCATCATTCAGGATTGCGCTTCATTAAAAATTTTAAGTGTGATAGTAAATCTAAATACATCTCAATCGATTTAGTTGGTATCACAAAGGTAAGAAAAGTCTGTAGAAGATTTAAGTTTATAAAAAGTAACCTGTATTTAAAAGGATGCACATTGTTATGGAAAGTGTTCTTAAAATAAAAAACAATGCTGCTATTTTGGTAATAAAAGAAAATTTGTTATTTCAATCGTTTCAAGTTTTAACGAAATAGGATCTTCTTTGTTTCTAGAATAGACCTACAAGGTTTTTGAAACCTTGCAGGAGAGACAAATTCAACTACTCGATTTTTTTAACAACCGCCTTTGGCGCTTCTTTACGTGTACCATCAAAACCTTCTACACCACCAACTGTGGTATATTTCATAACGTATTTTTTATTCGGAAAAATACGTTTGTAAGCACTCTGGCACATTAATGTTGCCTCGTGAAAACCACATAAAATTAGTTTTAATTTTCCTGGATAAGTATTTACATCTCCAATGGCATAAATACCGGGTATGTTGGTTTGATAATCTAAAGCGTTGTTTACTTTAATGGCATTTTTCTCGATTTCTAATCCCCAATCTCCAATAGGACCAAGTTTTGGAGACAATCCAAAAAGTGGAATAAAATGATCTGTTTCAATCGTGAATTCTTCTCCACCATTTTGAATTACAGAAACACCTGTTACTTTATCTGTACCCACAATTCCTTTTACTTCCGCAGGTGTAATCATGATAATTTTGCCCGCATCCTTTAACTCTTGTACCTTATCTACAGAATCTAAAGCACCTCTAAATTCATTTCTTCTGTGAATTAAAGTAACAGAAGAAGCCACATCTGTTAAGAATATTGCCCAATCTAAAGCAGAATCTCCACCTCCAGAAATCACTACTTTTTTATCTCTGTAAAATTCTGGATCTCTAATAATGTATTCAACACCTTTGTCTTCAAAGTCTATAATATTCGGAATCGGTGGTTTTCTTGGTTCGAAAGAACCCAATCCGCCAGCAATAGCCACAATTTTTGCATGGTGTTTTGTGCCTTTATTTGTGGTAACAATAAAGGTTTCGTCTTCTTTTTTTTCTATGGTTTCTGCCCGTTCTCCTAAAGTAAAACCAGGTTCAAATTGTTTAATTTGTTCTAGTAACTTGTCCGTTAAATCGCCTGCTAAAATTTCTGGATATGCAGGAATGTCATAAATAGGTTTCTTTGGGTAAATTTCTGAACATTGCCCACCAGCTTGCGGCAATGCATCTATTAAATGACAACGCAGTTTTAACAATCCTGCTTCAAAAACGGTAAACAAACCCGTTGGACCTGCACCAATAATTAAGATATCTGTTGTAATCATTCTATATATTTTTCGTTAGTACGAGGAACGACGTACTCTCTATATTCTTTGAGATTACTTCGTTCCTCGCAATGACGTTTTTTTACTTATTTTACTACAATCTAATTTTAAAAATTAGAAATTAAGCGACGTTTATTACTTCTATTATTTGTGGTGCATACTTTTTAATAGTTGCTTCCACTCCGTTTTTTAAGGTCATTTGGTTTACTGAACAACCAATGCACGCACCTTCTAATTGTACTTTTACAATACCTTCTTCTATTGATAAAAGTTTAATATTCCCACCATCGCTCATTAAAAACGGACGAATTTCTTCCAATGCTTTTTCTACATTGTCTAAGGTTTCTTGTGCTGTCATAATTTATTTTTTTACAGAACTACAGCCACTCATTGTTGTAATTCTAACAACTTCTGTTGGCGGTAAATTTTCATTTCTTTTCAATAATTCTGCTACCATCTCTTTTGTAATCTCATTAAAAGATTTTTCTAAAATAGTACCATTTTGCATTGCTACAGGGCGTCCAACATCACCAGATTCACGAATGCTTTGTACCAGTGGAATTTCACCTAAAAACTTCGTTTTAATATCCTCTGCTAAGTTCTTTGCACCGTCTTTACCAAAAATATAATACTTGTTCTCTGGCAATTCTTCTGGCGTAAAATACGCCATGTTTTCTATAATCCCTAACACAGGAACGTTAATGTTTTCTTGTTGAAACATGGCAACTCCTTTTTTAGCATCTGCCAACGCAATATTTTGTGGTGTACTTACAATCACAGCACCACTAATTGGCAAGGCTTGTACAATAGATAAATGCACATCTCCTGTTCCTGGAGGCAAGTCGATTAATAAAAAATCTAATTCTCCCCAATCTGCGTCAAAAATTAATTGATTTAAAGCTTTCGAAGCCATTGGCCCACGCCAAATTACTGCTTGATCTGGATCTGTAAAAAACCCTAAAGACAATAATTTCACACCGTAGCTTTCTACTGGTTTCATTTTAGAACGCCCTTCTATATTCACAGAAAGAGGTTTTGCTTTCTCAACATCAAACATAATGTGTTGGGAAGGTCCGTAAACATCTGCATCTAAAACACCCACATTAAAGCCCATTTTAGCTAATGAAATAGCAGTATTTGCCGTAATTGTAGATTTCCCAACACCTCCTTTACCAGAAGCAATTGCAATGATGTTTTTTATATTCGGAATTGCTTTACCACGAATTTGATTTGGATTTTCTTTAGGTGCAGGCTTTTCTACTTTTAAATTGATTTTTACCTCAATCGCATCAGATACCTTGGCTTTAATTACCTTCGTAATTTCAGCCTCCATTTTCTTCTTTGCTTGCAACGTAGGGTTACTAATAGTAACATCTACCTCAACCTCATTGCCAAAAACAACAATATTTGTTATGTTTTTATTTTCTACCAAGCTTTTTCCTTCACCAGGAGCAGTAATGGTATCTAGTACTTTGTATATATCTTCTTTTTTAAAACTCACGTCTTATTTTTATTTAATCTTAATTGCAAAGATACGTCTAACTCTCCAAAAAATAAAGCTTGTAGATTGTGATTATTTATGAATTGATAGAGACCTATTATAGGCGCTTATTTAAGGAATGAATGCTTGTCTATTTTATACTTTCTAAAGGATTAAAGTTCGAGCTCTGTAGGGTTCCAAAAGATCTGCTCAAAATCTTGAATTTGATTTTCAATAACCACAATACCCTCATTTTCTAGCAATTGTTGCATTAAATTTGTGCCATCAAAATGATGTTTTCCTGTAAGCAAGCCCTTTCTATTTACAACTCTGTGTGCAGGAACTTCTTCGGTTTGATTGTGTGAGTTATTCATTGCCCAGCCCACCATTCTAGCGGAACCTGCTGCGCCAAGGTACTTGGCTATTGCGCCATAACTAGTTACGCTACCAAAAGGAATTAAGCGTGCAATTGCATATACCTTTTCAAAAAAGTTATCAGAGTTTTTCACCATGTGAAGGTACCAATTTTTATGAGAAATTTCTAGTCGGTATTCTAATGTATCTCGTAAATAACGATCTCTCGAGAGACTTTGGAAATTTAAGATGCCTGAAATCTGCGAATTTAGTTTCCTCAGAAACTGCTAAAGTGAATGTGTGCGAATTTAAATGGAAAATGTAATAGAAATAACTCTACCTCTAAAAAGGCCTTATTTCAGCATGATAAAAAAGTATTAGAATTTCAATCGAAATTGAATATACGTAATTGGTTTGTCTACTTCTAAATACTGTTTTTCGTAAAAAGTTTGTGTTTCTGTGACCTCTTTTGGTGCCCCTTCATTTTTATATACGGTATGGTTTGCATATAAAACTTCATGACCTGCGCCGTGCAACAAACCTAAAGTATACCCATGCATAAATTCGCTATCGGTTTTTAGGTTCATAATTCCATCTTCATTTAGAATATGATGGTATTTCTTCATAAAAGAAGCATTCGTCATTCTGTGTTTTGTGCGCTGGTATTTTATTTGAGGATCTGGAAAAGTAATCCAGATTTCAGAGACTTCATTGGCTGCAAAAATAAAATCGACCAACTCTATCTGAGTTCTTACAAAAGCAACATTTGGCAAGTTTTCTTCAATGGCTGTTTTTGCTCCACGCCAGAAACGAGCGCCTTTAATATCTATTCCTATGTAATTTTTATTCGGATTTTTTCTTGCTAAAGCAATTGTATATTCTCCTTTACCACAACCGAGCTCTACAACGATAGGATTGTTGTTTTCAAAAAAAGAATGCCAATTGCCCTTTTGAGAAAAGTCAGTTACTACTTCTTCTCTTGTTGGCTGAATGACATTTTTAAACGTTTCATTTTCTTTGAAACGTTTCAGTTTATTTTTGCTTCCCAAAGTATAAATTTAAGCTCTGTCTTCTGTTCCTTCTTTTGCAAAACGACGCGATTCTTTCATCCAATATGCAAATAAAACTAAAAGGACTACTAGAAACCCCCAGTTTACTGCATTCGATATCCACCATCCTAAATCTGCCGTTGCTACAGTTGTGCGCAACCAATTAAAAGGAAGAAATAAAAGATCTGTAAATAAACTACCAATCCATCTAAAAATATTGCTTGCTATCATAACTTAATTATCTTTACACTGCAAAAATAACAAAAGAAACAATGCTAGCCAATTTTTTAGGGAAATCTAAGCCAATCAATTTCATAATTCTTCTAATGCTGTTTATTTGCATATTTGCAGGAAGCTCTTTTTCAGTTTTTTCTAACACGGCTTTTGACTTCTCTTTCGTATTTAAAATTGTAAGTTTTTTAGCCCTATACTTATTCATTTTCTTCTATTATAACTTTATAGTCACCAAAAACAATTTAACACGAGATAATTTTTACGCCTTCTTTACTTTTACCATTTTACTAAGCTATTTTATACCGAGTTTAAGTGATTTTAAAACATTGATTTTCTTTCTATTATACGTTCTTTTGTTGCGGAAAATATACAGCTTAAAGTCTGAAAAAAACACCTTACAAAAACTCTTTGACAGTGGTTTTTGGTTAAGTATTCTTTTTATTCAAGAACCTTTTTCTGCTGTTTTTGGTGTGTTAATTTATATGGCAATCTTCTTGCGTCAAAAATCAGTTATAAATACTTTAATTGCCCCAATAATAGGGTTTATTACTCCCTTAATTATTTATTTTACTTATTGCTTTTGGTTTGATAAATCCTATCTTTTTACCAATCTTTTTTATTTTGACACGCTTGATAGCTTCGTTTTTAATTCAGAAAATACCTATTATTGGATTGCGCTCGTTGTTTTTGCTCTTTCAATGATCTCTATATTCTTGAAATCACCAAAAGTATTTTCTGTAAATAATTCCTTTAGAAAAAGTTGGATTCTACTCATTATGAACTTTCTAGCTGGGTTGTTTTTTGCCTTATTTATTCCGAATAAAAACGACTCAGAATTGCTATTTTTGTTGTTTCCAGCAGCAATTATTATTGCAAATGGTTTGGAAAGTGTGTCTAGTAACTTTATAAAAAACATCGTATTTGCCTTGCTCATAGCAAGTGCTATTGGCATTCCTTTTTTGCTATAATTTTGCGCCAAAAGCCAAATCTCCAGCATCACCTAAACCTGGTATAATATATCCTTTATCGTTTAAATCGTTGTCTATTGCGGCAACCCATAAATGCGTGTTTTCTGGAAAATGATCTTTAATAAAATCAATGCCATCTTTGGAAGCAATTACTACAACAATATGCAATTCTTTGGGTATGCCCTGCTTTTTTATGGCTTCATAAACCGCAACCAAACTTTGCCCGGTGGCCAACATTGGATCTGCAAGTAATAGTGTTTTATTTTCTATTATGGGTGTTGCAAAATACTCTACAACAATTTCAAATTTTTCATCAGTATTAAGAGGTTGTCTGTATGCAGAAATAAAAGCATTTTCTGCATTGTCGAAATAATTTAACAAGCCTTGGTGTAAAGGCAAGCCAGCTCTTAAAATAGAACACAATACAATATCATTAGTTGCTTTGTCTATCGATTTTATACCTAAAGGCGTTGCAACATCTGCCGCTTTATAAGATAATTCTTTGCTCAATTCATATCCTAAAACTTCACCAATTCTTTCAATATTTCTTCGAAAACGCAAAGAATCTTTTTGAATGGCAACGTCTCTAATCTCTGCTATAAATTTATTTAAAATAGAATTGTTTTCTGAAATGTGGTGTATTTGCATTTTGTGAAGATAAGTAAACAAATTTACTAAAATCATCTAAAATTTATTCTCAACTTAGCGCAGCTATTTTAACAGCTATATTATCTCATGAATCAAAGAACAATTGCCTTAATTGCGGTGTCCATAGCTACGCTAATTTACGGCGTAACCTTTACCGTTGCTAAAGAGGTAATGCCTACTTATATACAACCATATGCTTTTATTTTATTGCGGGTTTCTGGAGCTACTTTTGTCTTTTGGACGGCTGGTTTGTTTGTAACACGTCAGAAAATAGAAAAAGGAGATTATAAGAAAATTATGGTCGCTTCCTTTTTCGGAATTGCCTTGAACATGCTTTCCTTTTTTAAGGGCTTAAGTTTAACAAGTCCTATAAGTGCTTCTGTAATGATGGTTACCTCACCAATAATGGTGTTAATTTTTTCGAGTATTTTAATTCGAAAACCAATTGGAAAACAACGCATTTTAGGAGTTTTTGTTGGTTTAATTGGCGCACTCCTTTTAATAACATTAGGCAGTGCTTCTAAAGGAGCTTCTGAAAACAGTGCGTTTGGAAATTTTCTAGTATTTTTAAATGCCGCCTCGTACGGTTTGTATTTGGTATTGGCTAAAGATTTAATTAAAAAATACAATCCGGTTGTATTTATAAAGTGGTTGTATTTGTTTGGTTTAATTTTTGTAATGCCTTTTGGTTACCGCGAATTAACCGCCATTGTTTGGCAAGAAATTCCGACCAATATTTATTGGAATATTGGCTTTGTACTTATCTTTACAACCTGTATTACCTATCTTTTTAACCTGTATGGTTTGTCTAAATTAAAACCAACAACCGTAAGTGTTTTTATGTATTTACAGCCAGTTATTGCTACTATTTACGCACTAATTGTTGGCAGCGATTCTTTAAATTTAATAAAGATTTGCGCTACTTTATTAATATTTTTTGGTGTTTATTTAGTAACCAAACAAGTCGAAAAATCTAGCAAATAAAACTATCTTTGCAACTCATTTAAAATGACGATTTTATGATTCAATCTATGACTGGTTATGGAAAAGCAGTTTTACAATTGCCTACCAAAAAAGTAACTATAGAAATTAAATCTCTAAACAGTAAAAATTTAGATTTAAATGTTAGAATTCCTTCTTATTACAAGGAAAAGGAATTGGCGGTTCGTAAAAAATTAGCAAGCTCTTTGGTAAGAGGGAAGATAGATTTCTCTATTTATGTAGAAATGACCTCAGATGAAACTTCTACTCAAGTAAACAAAAGTGTTGTAAAACAATATATAGAGCAATTAAGAAATACTCTTTCTGTAAGTTCTGATGAAGATGTAGAGTTGTTAAAAATGGCCATAAGAATGCCAGATGCTTTGTCTACAGAACGCGAAGAATTAGATGAAAATGAATGGACGCTGATCAACCAAAGTATAGACACTGCCATTGCAGAAATTGTACAATATAGAATTGATGAGGCTGCTTCTTTAGAAATAGATTTCAAGGAAAGAATCGAAAATATAAACACCTACTTAGAAGAAGTAAAAGCCTTAGATAGTGACCGCGTAGAAAACGTGAAAATTCGTTTGAAAAAGGCTATTGACGATTTAAAAGTAGATACCGATGAAAACCGTTTTGAGCAAGAATTAATCTATTATCTAGAGAAATTAGATATTAATGAAGAGAAAGTTCGTTTGGCAAATCATTTAGATTATTTCTTACAAACCTTGGATTCTGAAGATTCTAATGGTAAAAAATTAGGGTTTATTGTTCAAGAAATGGGCCGTGAAATAAATACAACAGGTTCTAAAGCAAATTATGCACCAATGCAAAAAGCAGTTATTCAAATGAAAAACGAGCTTGAACAAATTAAAGAACAAATTTTAAACGTGCTATAGTTCGTTTTTAGTTTTTGATAATTCCCGTTAACCAAAAACTAGCAACCAAAAATAATATTGTATGTCAGATTTTAAAGGAAAGTTATTTGTGTTTTCAGCACCTTCTGGTTCAGGAAAAACAACCATTGTGCGTCATTTATTAAAACAAGAAAGGTTTAACTTAGAATTTTCTATTTCTGCGACTTCAAGAGACCCAAGAGGATTTGAAAAAAATGGAGAAGATTATTATTTTATAGATCTTAAAGATTTTAAAAGTAAAATTAAAGGAGACGATTTTTTAGAATGGGAAGAAGTCTACAGAGATAATTTTTATGGTACTTTAAAAAGTGAAGTAGCGCGCATTTGGGCATTAAAAAAGCATGTTATTTTTGATATTGATGTAGTTGGAGGCTTGCGAATTAAAAAGAAGTATCCTGAAGAAACACTTTCTGTATTTGTAAAACCACCAAGTGTAGACGAATTAAAAATTCGATTAAAAAAGCGTAAAACCGAAAGCGAAGAAAAAATAAATATGCGCATTGCCAAAGCTTCTGTAGAATTGGCAACAGCACCTCAGTTTGATAAAATCATTAAAAATTACGACTTAGAAGTTGCTTTGAAAGAAGCAGAAGATTTAATAAGTGATTTTTTAGCGTTAGAAAACAACTAAGAGTTCAAAGCAGAGAAGCAAGAAGAGAGATAAGTAAGTTCTCTTTTTTCTTGCATCTATTTTCCAAAATCTTAAAAAGGATATGAGTAAAATCGGACTATATTTTGGCACCTTCAATCCCATTCATGTGGGGCACCTCATTATTGCGAATTACCTGGTAGAAAATTCAGACTTAGATGAAATCTGGATGGTGGTAACGCCTCACAATCCGTTTAAAAAGAAGAATTCTTTATTAGACAATCACCATCGTTTAGAATTAGTTTACAAAGCCACCGAAGAATACCCGAACATAAAACCTTCTGATATTGAGTTTAAACTGCCACAACCAAATTACACTTCATATACTTTAGCACACATTTCTGACCTTTATAAAGACAAAGATTTTTCTTTGATTATGGGTGAAGATAATTTGAAAAGTTTTCATAAATGGAAAAACTTTGAGACCATTTTAGAACACCACCAAATCTATGTGTACCCAAGAATTTCTGAAGGAACAATAGCAACACAATTTGATGACCACCCCAAAATTCATAAAATAGCAGCACCCATTGTACAAATTTCTTCTACGATGATAAGAAACGGAATAAAAGACAGTAAAAACATAAAACCGATGTTAACCAAGGAAGTTTGGAATTATATAGACGAAATGAATTTTTACAGAAAATAGTTTCAGGAATTTTTCGTTGTATATTTGTAATCTGACAAACAATTATTTTGGCTAAAAAGGATAAAAAAAAGGGCAAATTCAAACAAAAACTAACGGACAAGTATCGGTTGGTTGTTTTAAATGAAAATACATTTGAAGAACGTTTTTCTTTAAAGTTATCTCGTTTAAATGTATTTGTTTTAGGGGGCGTTTTTTCTGTCTTATTGGTCTCTGTAACTATTGTTTTTATTGCTTTTACACCAATTAAAGAATACATTCCAGGCTACTCTTCTTCAAAATTAAAAGCAGAAGCTATCAAACTTACGTTTGATGCAGAGGCTTTGAAACAAAAATTAGCAATCATAGAAAACTATACCAAAGCCTTAAAACCAGTTTTAACAGGAGAAATAACTTCTGAAGAAATAGATTCTCTGCAAGTAAAAGCAAGACAATCTGTAATAGATGAAAGCCGTTTAGACGCTACAAAAGAAGACTCTTTATTTAGGGAAAAAATAGATAGAGAAACACGTTTTGCGCTGCTAAACAATGCTAAAAGCAGCGTTCAAATTGTATTTTTCGCTCCTTTAAAAGGAAATATCTCACAAGAATTTGATGCAAATTCCAAACATTTTGCAATAGACATTGCTTCTAAAAAGGGCAACCCAATAAAAGCCACAGCAGACGGCACTGTCATTTTTTCTGATTGGAGTGCAGACACTGGGTATGTAATCATCTTAAAACACAGTAAAGACTTTATTTCTGTATACAAACACAACGGGAATTTACTAAAACAACAAGGAGATTTCGTGAAATCTGGTGAAGTAATTGCAAGTGTAGGTTCTACTGGAGAGCTTACCACAGGACCACATTTACATTTCGAACTTTGGAAAGGTGGCTATGCCGTAAATCCAATAAATTTTATAGATTTTAAATAATGAGTATCAAATCTTTCTTTGCAATTCCGTTTGCTAAATTTGCGACTAAAAAAGTCTATAAATGGGCGAAAGAGCCACACAAAACACAAGAAAAAGTTTTTAAAAACTTAATCGCAAAAGGATGTAAAACTGCTTTTGGAAAAGATCATAATTTTGACAGTATTGCTACCTATGAAGATTTTAAAAATCAGGTAAAAGTAACCGATTATGAAGGTTTAAAAAAATATGTAGACAGAGTAGTTGCAGGAGAGTCTGACGTACTATGGACGGGGAAACCCCTTTATTTTGCCAAAACCTCTGGCACCACTTCAGGTGCGAAATACATACCAATTACCAAAGATTCGATGCCTACACATATTACAGCAGCAAAAAATGCCATGTTGTTTTATATTGTAGAAAAAAACGATGCCAGCTTTGTCAATGGAAAAATGATTTTCTTGCAAGGTAGCCCTGTTTTAGAAGATAAAAACGGCGTTAAGCTTGGACGATTAAGTGGCATCGCTGCACATTATGTTCCCAACTATTTATTAAAAAACCGCTTACCTTCTTGGAAAACAAATTGTATTGAAGATTGGGATACCAAGGTAAACGCAGTCGTAGAAGAAACCGTTCATGAAGACATGTCTGTAATTAGTGGCATTCCATCTTGGGTACAAATGTATTTTGAAAAACTCATTGAAAAAACAGGAAAACCAATTTCAGAAATTTTTCCAAATTTTAATTTCTTTATTTATGGTGGCGTTAATTTTGAACCGTATAAAAACAAGTTCGAAAGTCTTATTGGTAAAAAGATAGATTATATAGAACTATACCCGGCTTCAGAAGGATTTATTGCCTACCAAGATTCGCAAACCGAAAAAGGAATGCTTTTGCAGTTAGATTCTGGTATTTTTTATGAGTTTATTCCTGCTTTAGAGTTTTATGATGAAAATCCGACTAGAATTTCTCTAAAAGATGTAAAAATTGACGTGAACTACGTGATTATTTTAAATACAACTGCAGGTCTTTGGGGATATAATATTGGTGATACCGTAGAGTTTACCTCTACCAAACCCTATAGGATTAAAGTAACAGGTAGAATTAAACACTTTATTTCCGCCTTTGGCGAACACGTTATTGGTAAAGAAGTAGAAAAAGCATTGAATGACGCTATAAAAGATACAGCTATAAATATTAGTGAATTTACAGTTGCACCGCAAGTAAACGCAATCAGTGGTTTGCCATATCATGAATGGTTTATAGAGTTTGAAGATGAACCAGAGAATCTAGAAACATTTGCCGCTGCAGTAGATGCTCATATGCAAACACAGAACATCTATTACTTCGATTTAATTAAAGGTAAAATTTTACGTCCGTTAATTATTCGAAAAGTAAAAAAAGGCGGATTTCATGCATACATGAAATCTATTGGTAAGTTTGGCGGGCAAAATAAAATACCACAATTGTCTGATGATAGAAAAATTGCAAGTATTTTAGAAAAATTTTTAATTAAAAAATAACAAGATAAAAACAACATGGGAGATTATTTATTTTTAGGACTGGCAGTAATGTTGGTGGTTGTGTACTTTTACAACAAATACAGAAACAAAAGACGTTAAAATTTTTACTGAATAAAAATACACGCTATTACCCCAAATTTTAGCCAAAAATATAGGCTTCACAGAAAAATATCAATACAAAAGAAATGAGCACAATTAGAATTACAAAAAAGTTCAATTTTGAAACAGGACACGCTTTATACGGTTATGATGGAAAATGTAAAAATGTTCACGGACATTCTTACAAACTTTCTGTTACTGTTTCTGGAAAACCCATTGCAGATAATACCAATGCAAAATTTGGAATGGTGATAGACTTTACAGACTTAAAAAAGATTGTAAATGAAGAGATTGTAGATGTTTTTGATCACGCTACTGTTTTTAATAAAAACACACCTCATGTAGAGTTGGCAAAAGAATTAATGGCAAGAGATCATCATGTTTTATTAGTAGATTACCAACCAACGAGTGAGATGATGGTCATAGATTTTGCACAGAAAATTAAAGTTAGATTGCCAGAAAACATCAAATTACATGCTATAAAACTTCAAGAAACAGAATCTAGCTTTGCAGAATGGTTTGCAAGTGAAAACTAATTTACTTAAAAAGGCGCGCTAATATTTAGATGCTGATTTTGAAAAAGTTATATTTGAAAAAAAAATATACTTATGAAATTACTTAAATTCATCTTCTTTTTGTGCGTTGTAACATCAATTACAAGCTGTGGTGACGACGAAACTGCACCAAACTTCCCTTTATCTTCTGCGAATCTTGTAGGAAATTATGAGATGAACAACTTTGAAGTTCAAGGATCAGAAGATGCTACATCCTCATCAGGGGACACTGTTAATCTTACAAATACAAGTACTGTTGGAGACACTTTTCAATTAGATTTTATTCTAAATGCAAATGGAAGCTATACTGCTTCTGGGCAATACAGAATTGTTTCTACAATTACGCCAAACGGGGGAACACCCTCAGAGGAAAGTGAAATTATTGTTATAAATGCCACAGGTTCTTATCAATTAAATAGTGATAATACAATTACTTTTAATCCTCAAACTGGTGATTTTTTTGAGGGCATTTTTACGATTAAAACATTCAATGATACTTCTGTAATTCTAGGTCAAGATCAGGAAGAGGTTCAAGGAAATACTACTTTTACCGCGAAAGTAACTGTAGGTTTTATAAGAGCTTAACAAAAAACTGAAAATATATTAAAAAGCTACCTCTAAAATAGGTAGCTTTTTTATTTCTTAGAAGCTTTAAGATATATAAACGGGTTACTTCCCGTTAAATTCGTTCATTGTATTCGCCAAACCAGCAGTACCAAAAGAGGTTATTATTTTAGCAGCTATTGGCAAACGCTCTATGAGTTGGCTCGTTTCTTCCTTACTCCATGAGCCTAACACAAAATCTGCCTGCCTGCCTTTCGCGTAGTTTGCACCAACCCCAAATCTAAAACGGGCATATTCTTGAGTGTTTAAGACTTGTTGAATGTCTTTTAATCCGTTATGGCCGCCGGCGGATCCTTTCGCTTTTATTCGAATGGTACCAAAGTCTATATGCACATCATCTGTAACCACTAAAATATTTTCTATGGATATATTTTCTTTGTCCATCCAATATTTTACTGCTTTACCGCTTAGGTTCATATATGTACTTGGTTTTAAAAGGATAAATGTTCTTCCTTTGAATCTAAAGGTAGCTACATCTCCTAACTTTTCTGTTTCAAAAGTTACTTTGTGCTCTTCAGCAACTTCATCCACAATTTTAAAACCAATATTATGACGCGTATTTAAGTAGGCTTCACCAATATTACCCAAACCAACAATTAAAAATTTCTTCATTACTGTTTCTTTCGTTTTTGTATTTAATCTAAAAGTGTTTTTTAGAAAAGTCACTAGCTCCATTATTCAAAAATACTAAGAAATAAAATAGCATTGCTTTGAAAAATTCACATAAAAAAAAGCGTTACAAATGTTGTAACGCTTTCTTGTTTCTATAGGTCTTGCTAAATTATTCTGCAGCTGGTGTAGCTTCTTCTGTAGCAGCTTCTTCTTCGTCTTCTTCAACCTCAGTTGCGTTTCTAGAAGTTCTTACTTGCACAACAACAGTACTATCTGGGTGCATAAAAGTATACCCTTCTGTAGCCAATGCTGTTACTACCAACTTACTTCCAATCTTTAATTTAGAAATATCTGCTACTACGAAATCTGGTAAATTAGCAGGCAATGCTCTTACACTTAATTTACGATTTGTAAAACGTAAAGAACCACCATTTAATACTCCTGGAGAAGTACCCGTTAATTTTACAGGTATCTTCATTGTAATTTCTTTATCATCAAATAACTGATAAAAATCTGCATGTATGATTCTATCTGATACTGGGTGAAACTGAATGTCTTTTAAAATAGCAGGTATTTTTTGTCCATCAACATTAATTGTTGCAGTATAAACGTTTGGGGTGTACACCAAATTTCTAAATGCTAATTCTTCCGCTGAAAAATGCATAGGCTTATCTCCTCCGTATATAACGCAAGGAACCATACCAGCATTACGTAAGGCTTTCGTTGCTACTTTACCTACGCTTTCTCTT
>ENA-ORXF01000628-ORXF01000628.1-marine-metagenome-genome-assembly--contig:-NODE-628-length-24627-cov-16.640570_pt1 | contig 24627 bp, 24 predicted proteins | sample MGYA00237864_ERZ511476 | MGnify/ENA primary metagenome ERZ511476 (study PRJEB26306, sample SAMN06343908) | marine metagenome | isolation source: coastal waters | place: Atlantic Ocean: West Antarctic...
TACTATCATTTCGCCGGCCTGACGGGCAGCGCGGAGTGCGATATTGACCATCGGTTGCATAAGAGTTTTCCAAGTGACGTTTAGACGGCGCGCATTGTACCAGAGAACCTTGATTCTGATACACTCGCCACCCATTTTTTAACTGATCATTAAAAGTGCGTCAAAACGCGCTTGAGAGGTAGTTTGTGTCAACTGTAGAGCGACAATCTAAAATTCGTATGGTATTGGTGAATACTACACATCCTGGCAACATTGGCGGTGCGGCCAGGGCCATTAAAAATATGGGCTTAACTGAGCTCTATTTGGTGCAGCCGCGAGAGTATCCAGCGCCTCGAGCGGTATGGCGTGCGGCTGGTGCGCGAGACATCTTAGCTAACGCAAAGATCGTGGAGTCTTTAGATGAGGCGATTGAGGGGTGCGGCTTGGTTGTCGGAACCAGTGCTAGAGAACGCCGAATTCCTTGGCCATTAATTAATCCTCGTGAATGTGGAGAAAAAATCTGGAGTGAAGCGGCCAGTCATGATGTAGCGCTTCTGTTTGGTCGAGAAGATCGCGGTTTGACAAACTCTGAGTTACAAAAATGTAATTTTCATGTACATATTCCGTCGAACCCAGACTATAGCTCTTTAAATTTAGCGACAGCAGTCCAGGTTCTTGCGTATGAAGTACGTATGGCTAGTTTGCAAGATGATAAAGGTGTCTTGCCTACTATGGACGAGTGGGATCAGCCTCTGGCCACTGCTGATGAGTTGGAACTATTTCACAATCATTTAGCGGAAACCATGGCCACATTGAAGTTTTATGACCCGGACAATCCCAAGCAATTACTCACTCGTATGCGCCGACTTTTTAATCGAACTAGAATGGATAAAATGGAAGTTTCAATGCTGCGTGGTCTATTGACCGCAGCTGGTCGTAAAAAGGGATAATCAGCAGCTATACTACTCTCCATATTAGTTGACTAAAATACTCGGGTATTAGATAATTACTTATCTGATTGGCTATTTTAAGCTTCTATTTTAGGGACGATAAGAATAATGCGACTGACTACAAGAGGGCGCTATGCAGTGACTGCGATGTTAGACCTTGCATTGCATGCACAAGATAAGCCAGTGTCTCTGGCAGAAATTTCGGAGCGACAAACAATCTCGTTGTCGTATTTAGAACAGCTTTTCTCGCGGTTGCGCCAGTCTGGTTTAGTGGCAAGTGTAAGAGGGCCCGGTGGAGGATATCGATTAGTCGAGTCCAGCACAAATATTTGGGTTGCAGACATAATTGATGCGGTCAATGAGTCTGTTGATACGACTAATTGCCAAGGCAGAGGCGACTGTCAAGGTGGGAGTATTTGTTTGACGCACCATCTTTGGGATGACTTGAGCCAGCAGATCCACAATTTTTTAAGTAGTATTTCGTTGGCTGATTTAGTGGCCAAGCGCAATGTGCAAGATATAGCCCATCGTCAAGTGACACAGCTTTTGACCTTGGATGAAAACGTGCGGGCAAATGCCTGCTAATTTGGAGTAGTAAATGAATCTTCCGATTTACCTAGATTATGCGTCAACAACCCCAGTCGATCCCGCGGTTGCCGACAAAATGATGGAATTTATGACCCCCGCGGGTCACTTTGGAAACCCGGCGTCCCGCTCTCACATGTTTGGATGGCAGGCAGAGGCTGCTGTTGAAGATGCACGGCAGGACGTGGCGACCCTAATTGGTGCGGATCCAAGGGAAATTGTATGGACCTCTGGTGCCACTGAGGCAAATAATCTAGCAATTAAAGGATGTGCCCATTTCAACCAGCGTAAAGGGAAGCACATAATTACGTCTCGGATTGAGCACAAGGCGGTTTTAGATACCTGCCGCCAGTTAGAGCGAGAAGGGTTTGAAGTCACTTACCTCGACCCTGACAGCAGTGGATTGATTCATCCAGAAATGGTTGCCGGTGCGATTCGTGCAGATACAACGGTTGTATCGATCATGCACGTTAATAATGAGCTCGGGACGGTTAATGATATTGCAGCGATCGGTAAGATCTGCAGAGAAAGTAAAGTGTTTTTTCATGTTGATGCCGCGCAGAGCGCAGGTAAGACTGCCATCGATGTTGAGGCGATGTTTGTTGATATGATGTCATTTTCAGCGCACAAAATTTATGGCCCAAAGGGCATTGGTGCGCTTTTTGTCCGTCGTAAGCCACGCGTTAGAATTGAAGCGCAAATGCACGGCGGAGGGCACGAGCGAGGCATGCGATCGGGTACGTTGCCAACTCATCAGATTGTTGGAATGGGTCATGCGTTTAAAATTGGCTTTGAAACACTAGCCGCTGAGAATACACGTATAGAGGCATTGCGAACACGTCTGTGGGAAGGTGTCACTGACATGGATGAGGTGCATCTAAACGGTTCGGAGCATCAGCATGTGCCTGGTATTGTGAACATAAGTTTTGCCTTTGTTGAAGGAGAATCATTGATGATGTCGCTTCGCGACTTAGCAGTATCATCAGGATCTGCATGCACGTCTGCCAGTTTGGAACCATCCTATGTTCTCAGGGCGCTCGGGCTTAATGATGAGATGGCACATAGTTCGATCCGATTTAGTATTGGGCGCTATACGACTGAAGCTGATATTGACGCGGCTATCGCACAAGTGCGGGTGGCAGTAGAGAAGTTACGCTTACTTTCTCCTCTTTGGGATATGTTTAAAGCCGGTATCGATCTAAGTACGGTACAATGGTCTGCACACTAAGGGCTCGAAGATTTAGAGCCATCGATTTAGTTTAATTAATAGGAGTCATTATTGTGGCTTACAGTGAAAAAGTTTTAGATCATTATGAGAACCCTAGAAACGTTGGGCAGCTTGACGAGAATTCTAAAAATGTTGGTACTGGCATGGTTGGAGCACCTGCATGTGGGGACGTTATGCGTCTTCAGATCCGGGTCAATGATCAAGGGATTATCGAAGATGCTAAATTTAAGACCTACGGGTGTGGCTCAGCAATCGCATCAAGCTCTCTGTTGACTGAATGGGTCAAGGGTAAACATTTAGACGATGCAGAGAAGATTAAAAATACTGAAATTGCGGAAGAGTTGGCGTTGCCACCCGTAAAGATTCACTGCTCTGTGTTGGCGGAAGACGCGATTAAAACCGCTGTTCGTGATGTAAGAGCAAAGCAGGGGAGTTAATATTTCTCATGAGTATAACGATGACAGCAGCAGCCCAGCTGCACGTAAGTAAGCACCTAGAGCATCGCTCTAAGGGGCTTGGTGTGCGTCTCGGTGTTCGAACAACTGGGTGCTCTGGTCTGTCTTATGTCTTGGAATTTGTCGATGACGCGGCTGCCGGGGACGAAGTTTTCGAATGTGGTGATGTCAAATTAGTGATTGATCCCAAGAGCTTACTATACCTTGATGGTACTGAGTTGGACTATGTCAAAGAGGGATTAAATGAGGGGTTTGAGTTTAGGAATCCCAATGTGAAGGATGAATGTGGTTGCGGAGAGAGCTTCCACGTTTAACTCACCTACCTGTCAATGTAAATTAGTCAGAGTGATGGCCCATTGAATTTTTCTAGCAATTTCTTTGAGATTTTTTCTATTCCCATAGCGTGGGATATCGATATTGGTGGTCTTGGTATCCGTTATCGTGCGCTCCAACAAGAATTTCATCCCGATCGTTACGCTACAAAAACAGATGTTGAAAAGCGTCTCGCGGTGCAATCTGCATCGCTGATCAATCAAGCCTTTGATACCTTAAAGTCGCCTTTAAAGAGAGCGCAGTATCTTCTTGAGCTAAATAGCGTCGATGCTAGCCAGGAGGCACACATAACCACTGACACTAGTTTTCTGATGCAGCAGATAGAGCTTCGTGAGTCGCTGTCAGGGATTTCTGAAACACAGGATCCGTGGGTTGAATTAGATCGCCTGAAAGCTGAAATAGAGCAAACTTATATCGAACTTCAGCGTGAGTTCCAGGACTTTTTTTGCAAAAACGCGTTGGACCTCGCTTTTAATACAGTCGCCAAAATGCAATTTTTTTCCAAATTATTGACCGAGATAGATCACATTGAAGATGAAATGGACGATGCTTAACTAATGGTTCTTTTGCAAATTTCAGAACCGGGCCAATCCCCCCAGCCCCACCAGCGGAAACATGCTGTCGGGATTGATTTGGGCACCACTAATTCGCTAGTCTCTGCGGTGCGTAGCGGTATGCCTGAAACCTTGGCGGATAGTCAAAATCGCCATTTACTGCCGTCTGTTGTGCATTATTCCAAGCAGGGTGCTACCGCCTTAGGTTACGAGGCAATGGACTTCAATATTAGCGATCCACTGAATACTATTTCTTCTGTGAAGCGATTGTTAGGCCGTGGAGTGAGTGACTTAGTGACGCTTGGCGACCAACTACCCTATGATTTTATTGATGTTGATGGCGGTATGCCAAAGATCAATACCGTAAGTGGTCCAGTTAGCCCCATTCAAGTGTCCGCCGAAATACTCAGGGCCCTAGTATTTCGTGCTGAAGAATCTCTGGATACCATGATTGATGGCGCAGTGATCACAGTCCCTGCCTATTTTGATGAAGCTCAGCGTCAGGCAACAAAGGATGCAGCCACTCTTGCTGGCATTAAGGTCCTACGGCTACTCAATGAACCTACTGCTGCTGCTATCGCTTATGGCTTAGATGAGGGGGCTGAGGGTGTAATAGCCGTCTATGATTTGGGTGGCGGCACTTTTGATATCAGTATTTTACGTCTATCTCGAGGAGTATTTGAAGTTCTTGCCACCGGCGGTGACTCAGCGCTCGGCGGAGATGATTTTGATCATGCCATTGCCCAATGGTTGCGAGACGAAATTGGTATGCCCGCGTCATTAAATCCAATGGAACAAAGAATTCTTTTGGAGACCGCGCGGGCGGCTAAAGAAGAACTCACCGAGTCAGAGCAGGTAGAGATAGAAATCTTAGACTGGCATGGTGTGTTGTCTCGACAAGTGATGAACGATTTGATCGACGGCCTAGTGACTAAAACGATACGGTCATGTCGACGGGCATTACGAGATGCTGACGTAAGTATTGACCAGATTGATAGCGTTGTGCTGGTTGGTGGGTCAACAAGAGCTGTGTTGGTAAGAGAGAAAGTAGCTAGTTTTTTCGGTATGCAGCCTATGTGTAATCTTGATCCTGACCGTGTCGTTGCCATGGGTGCTGCCGTTCAGGCTGATATTCTTGTGGGCAACAAATCTGGCGATGAGATGTTGTTGTTAGATGTTATCCCGTTATCGCTTGGAATAGAGACTATGGGTGGTTTGACTGAAAAAATCATCCATCGCAATACCACTATCCCCGTAGCTAAGGCGCAGGAATTTACCACGTTTAAAGATGGCCAAACGGCTATGGTAATTCACGTATTGCAAGGTGAGCGAGAGTTGGTAGATGACTGCCGCTCTCTCACCAGGTTTGAGTTGCGTGGTATTCCACCCATGGTTGCTGGCGCAGCAAAAATACGAGTTACCTATCAGGTTGATGCTGATGGTTTACTGAATGTCACCGCGCGTGAGCTCACCAGTAATGTAGAATCTCGGATAGAGGTTAAACCATCTTATGGTCTGGCCGAGGATGAGATTACTCAGATGCTACAAGATTCATTCAGTTATGCGCGTGATGACATGCAGGCAAGAGCTTTGCGCGAACAGCAAGTAGAAGCAGACCGAATGGCCGAAGACCTACTAGCCGCTCTGGCAAAAGATGCAGCTGAACTCCTTGAAGAGGACGAACTACAGTGTCTGCAGCGTGCCGTTGAAGAATTACAGCAGGTACGGCAAGACACATCAGAACATCGTGTGTTGGCACGACAAATTGAAGCGGTCGGAAAGATGAGTGAAAGCTTTGCGGCTCGGCGGATGGATGCGTCGATTAAGAGAGCCTTACAAGGGCAAACTCTTGATGAAATTGAGCGCGGTTAGCGTAACATTTATGGAAACAGGAATTAATAAATAATGGCTCGAATCGTTTTTTTACCTCACAAAGAAATTTGCCCAGAGGGCGCAGTTGTTGAAGCCAAGAAGGGCGAGTCAGTGTGTGATGCTGCGTTGCGTAGTGGGTTGGATATTGAGCATGCATGTGAGATGTCATGTGCATGCACTACCTGCCACGTATTTGTTCGTGAAGGGTTTGATTCTCTGCCTGAGGCGGACGACTTAGAGGAAGATTTCTTGGATAAGGCATGGGGTGTCGACCCTGACTCTAGGCTAAGTTGTCAGGTTATTGTTGAAGACCAAGATCTGGTTGTTGAAATTCCAATGTACACCATTAACATGGTATCTGAACGACACTAAAGAGAGTTAGCAATGCCGCAGTTAACTACACTTCAAACAACAATAGTTCATCGTATTTGCCTAATTTTGCTGTCTATAGTGTGTGCGTCATGTGTTCTTTCTATCGACACGGTTGTTGTATCGTTGGACGACCCCATAATTTTAGAACAAGCCTCTCCGGTCAGGCATACGGTGATGTCTGATGATCATCCAATGGCGCTGTGGGGAAAAAGTCACGACGATCCAAAAGGTATTATCCTGTTTGTCCACGGCAGAACGTGGAGCGCTCTTCCAGATTTTGATTTGCAAGTTGATGGAGAAGAACTATCTCTTATGGATGGCATGCTGGAACAGGGCTATGGTTCTTATGCGGTAGATTTACGTGGTTACGGTGCGACGCCAAGAGATGCTTCTCAATGGCTTTCGCCGACGAAGGCTGCTGCTGATGTAATCAACGTCACTCGCTGGATATCCCAGCGACATCAAAATACCCCAATTCATGTATTTGGCTGGTCCTATGGTTCAGTGATTTCGCTGTTGGCCGCTCAGACTGATTCGAGCGACATAGCCAGTTTAACGCTCTTTGGTTTTTGGCTAGATTTGGATCATGTCGCTGTTAAAGACCCTAAAGATAAGTCTCTAGAGAGACGTATAAATACAGCTCAAGCCGCTGCAAGTGACTTTATAGTTCCGGGATCCATAAGTCAGCGGGCTATCGACGGCTACGTCGAGGCCGCCTTAGAGGCTGACCCAGTGAGGGTTGATTGGCGTAATGAGTATGAATTTTTATCCATTGATCCCAGCCAAATCGATGTTCCAGTACTACTAATGCAGGGAGAATTTGATCCTATTGCCCCAACCGCGTTCCAAGCTAAACTATTTTCTCGATTGAAAACGGCTAATAAAAGCTGGTTAGTGGTTGCCGGGGGTGATCATGCTGCGTTTATGGAAACTCCAAGACCGTACTTTATTCGTGGATTTAGCGACTTTATTGATCGATTTAATCCATAATAAGAATTAATAGATGCCTAATTTCAGGGCACATGAATATGAGGTAGGGGCAATGCTCAAGTGGACCGATGTAAACGATATCGCCATAGAATTAATGGAAAGTCATCCTGATGTTGATCCGCAATACGTCCATTTTGTAGATTTGCGGAATTGGGTGATGGCCCTTGAAAGTTTTTCTGATGATCCTGAGCGCTGTGGTGAGAAAATACTTGAAGCGATTCAGATGACCTGGATCGAGGAGATGGACTAGCCAGTTACCTCATAAACTTAACCCGAATATTAGAGAGGATGTATTGTGAAACGGATTTTTAACGTTCTAGCACTAAGTGCTTTGATATTACTGATTGTGATAGTGGTTAGAGCGCTTCTTCATACGCCAAAAATCACCGACCAAGTAGAGACCATTGATTACGCTCTGGATGAAGATCTTATGCTAGCGCATTTGTCTGAGTCTATTCGGTTTCAGACTATATCTCATCAAGGTTCGCTTGCTTTAAATACCGATGACTTTGACAATTTTCAGGCTTGGGTTCGGCAGACATACAGTCAATTGGATCAGGCTCTTGAGTTAAACATGTTCAATGGCACCATGCTTTATAAATGGGCTGGAACGGACTCTGCATTAAAACCAATTTTGGTGACAGGCCATTACGATGTAGTACCGATTATTCCCGGTACTGAAGACTTGTGGCAGCAGCCACCGTTTTCTGGGGTAATTAGTGATGGCTTTGTTTGGGGTCGCGGGGCGCTGGATGATAAAAGTGGTGTGATTGGTATTTTAGAGGCAGTTAGTTACTTGATGGCTGAAGGTTATCAGCCAAAAAGAACTATTTATCTCAGTTTTGGACATGACGAGGAGATAGGTGGAGCTAAAGGCGCGGCCTTAGTCGCTGATTTTTTGGAAACTAATGGTGTGCAGTTGGCCTGGTCGTTGGATGAAGGCTCATTTTTGCTTGATGGTTTTTTACCAGGGATCGATAAGTTAGTCGCAACAGTTAATGTCGCAGAGAAGGGAACTACAACGCTGCAAATCGTGGGCAAGGGTGCAGGTGGACACTCATCCATGCCTCCCAGCCAAACTGCCGTCGGCATTTTGGCTGCGGCGATTACCAAGCTTGAAAAAGAACCGATGCCGGGAGGGCTCGATGGTTTGAGTCTGGCTCTCTTTGACACAACTAGTCGAGAAATGCCTTTCACTTTAAAGTTGTTGTTTGCCAACAAATGGCTTTTTAGTGGATTGATTGAGGCTACATTAGCAAAGGATCCGGCCACCAACGCAATGTTGCGAACAACCACAGCGCCAACGATGCTATCAGCCAGTGTTAAAACTAATGTATTGCCCATCGAAGCCATTGCTACAGTCAACTTTAGGGTGCACCCGAGAGATAGTGTGGCTAGTATCTTTGATCATGTTCGCGAGGTAGTGGAGAACGACAATGTTGAGGTTAGGCCAATGGCATGGGATGGTTTTGGCTTAGGTAAACCGGCATCGCAAGTTTCTAGCTGGGAATCTGCAGGTTATAAAAATATCGAGCAATCGGTAAAAAATATCTATGGTGATGTCATTGTTGCACCAGGCCTTATGGTGGCCGCGTCTGATTCGAGGCATTACGGCAGAGTTGCAGATGACGCTTATCGATTCAATCCATTTCCACTGACTAAGGCACAATTAACGGGCTTTCATGGCACCAATGAGCGAATTGGAGTAGACAGTTTTGTGCTTGGTATTAAGGTCTATATACGTCTTTTAGAGCTTGGATCAAGTCAATAATTGGCTGTAGACATTAACCTTAGGTGTGGGAAGATAAATAGTCGGTGGTTATAAGGTTGATGATCTGTTTTTTTTGCGCCGTTAATGTCTCCCAATATACTCTCTACAAAGCTATCGCCTACAGAGCTACCGGATCTTTTTATAAGACTGACATTAATCCTTTGGCGCTTGCCTATGCTGGCACACTGAATGGATTCCATGATATTTTGGGTTTTCCAGAGGAATCTACAGTTGAGCGATCTGAAGATTCAGCTAGATACTCGATCAGTTATTTACCAAGAGACCGATCTATTACCGTTAGGCGCAGCTACGACGATGAGCTTCGATGGTACCTGGCGGCTGGCTAAAAACTATGTTTTGGATGTTGTGATTACCAAAGATGTTGGGGTAGGCACTACACCCGATGTAGTCTTTCAAATTAATATAATGCGAAATACAAGATTGTAATATAGACAAGAGGATTCACAGAAGTTTATGGATTTGGAAATCACCCATGGGAAAAACAAGTATTCTGTCAATAGGGTAAGATAAACCGGTTGTGACGTTGCCTATTGATAGGTAGAATTCGCGCTCGTTTCACCCTGAGATTAATTTTTACTGACTTTGGAGAATTTACATGGCGTCTGAACGCACACTATCGATTATTAAACCTGATGCAGTTGCAAAAAATGTTGTAGGCCAAATTTTGGGCCGTTTTGAAACAGCAGGACTGCACATCGTCGCGTGCAAAATGATGCACTTAAGCCGTGAGCAAGCTGAGGGCTTTTATGCTGAGCACAGTGAGCGCGGATTCTTCAATGACTTGGTAGGCTTTATGACTTCTGGTCCTGTCTCTGTGCAGGTTCTTGAGGGTGAAAATGCTATCATGACCAACCGTGATTTAATGGGTGCCACTAACCCAAAAGAGGCTGCAGCAGGTACTATCCGCGCAGACTTCGCAGAGTCAATTGATGCTAATGCCGCTCATGGTTCTGATTCAGCTGCATCTGCAGCTCGAGAAATCACCTACTTTTTTGCTGATGACGAGATTTGTGCTCGTTAGAAACTAATACAATAGGGCGTTTATGTCCCAAGAATTAGCAACAACAGTAGTCAACGAACAACCCCAGAAGGAGAAAATTAACCTTTTGGGGTTTTCTGCGTCTCGTCTTGGCGAGTTTTTTGAAGAGATTGGCGAAAAACGTTTTCGGGCAACGCAGGTTATAAAATGGATTCACCAAGAAGGTGAATGTGATTTCAACGCAATGACGAATATCTCAAAAGAGTTGCGGACTAAATTGCATGATATTGCTGAAGTTAAACTGCCAGAAGTCGTTAATTGCCAAGATTCTGTTGATGGTACGCGGAAATGGTTAATACGAGTTGACGGTGGCAGTTGTATTGAAATGGTCTACATTCCGGAGCGTGAGCGAGGCACTCTTTGTGTGTCATCGCAAATTGGTTGCGCCCTAGACTGCAGTTTTTGTGCGACAGGCAAGCAAGGTTTTAATCGGGATCTCACTGCTGCAGAAATAATCGGGCAACTTTGGATTGCTGCAGACTCCTTTGGCCAGTTTATGCCGAAGGGAAAGCGTCGGGTTACTAACGTAGTGATGATGGGGATGGGTGAGCCCTTGATGAATTTTGATAACGTCGTTGCCGCGATGGGTATTATGTTAGAAGATAATGCCTACGGTTTGTCAAAACGCCGGGTAACACTGAGTACAGCAGGGGTTGTCCCTCAACTGGACAAGCTAGGTGATGTCAGTGATGTTTCTCTAGCTATTTCTCTACATGCACCCAATGATGAACTTCGTAATCAGTTGGTGCCGATTAACCGAAAATATCCTCTGGCTCAGTTTATTGAGAGTGCCAAAAACTATATTGAAAAAATGCCTGATAATCGGCGAAAGGTGACGGTCGAATATACGTTGATGGATCAGGTTAATGACCGGTCGATTCATGCGCGAGAATTAGTCGAGTTGCTGAAAGATTTACCCTGTAAAATTAACTTAATCCCATTCAATTCATTCCCCGGCTCAGGTTATAAGACAGTCACCAACACCGCCCTGCATCGATTTCGGGATATTCTTATAGCTGGGGGTTACACCGTAATGGTAAGAACGACGCGAGGTGATGATATAGCGGCTGCTTGTGGTCAGTTGGCTGGCGAAGTGAATGATCGAACTAAGCGACAGGCGCGCTATAAAAAGCGCCTGGATGAAATTCAGTCACTCAATATCCAAGATTAAATAGACTCATTTATTGATCAGTTATAACTTGGTTTAACAGGAGCCAAGTCGTCAATGTTAAAAGGACTTAATGATGATGAAAGCAACGTTAAAAACATGTCGTTTTACTACTGCTATGCTATTGGGCCTGCTACTTTTTGGGTGTGCGAGCACAACAAGCAATGTCTCAAGTAGTCGTGACACTAATCAAACGGCTTACGATCAGCACGTGAATTTAGCAAAGCAGTATATTGGACTTGATAAGCGTAACTTAGCGCGCCTACATTTGCGAAAAGCTGAAAATTTACATGATACGGATGACATCAAAGGGTTGTCGCAGCTTTATAATAGCTACGCATTGCTTTACCAGATTGAACTTGAAATGGGATTGGCCGAAAAATATTTTTTGAAGGCCATGAATAGCGATCCTAGCGATTCAGTAGTGAGATATAATTTCTCATCATTTTTGTTTAATCAAGAGCGTTTTGCAGAGTCCTTGGAGCAGATATTACTAGTCTCTACTGATCTAAGCTATCAGCGTAGGCCCCAAGCGTTCTTTATTGCTGGTTTGGCTCAGAATAAGTTAAACGATAGAGATGCCGCTATTCAATCGTTTAAGCGCGCTATAGAGTTGTCGCCTCAGTTTAACCGTGCATATTTCGAGTTGGCAAAAGCATACTTTGAGCAAAAGCGATATTTGTTGGCAAGGGATACGATGGGTTACTATAAGGCACTCTCGCAAGATACCGCGGAAAGTTTATGGTTACTTGTGAGAATAGAATTTAATATGGGTGATTCTCAGGCAATGACGATATATGGGAATCGATTGGTTACCTTGTTTGGAGACTCTGAGCAAGCAGGCAGTTATCAAAAGCTAGTTCAGTAACCATTAATGTGCGGCACCTCTTTTTAGGTGATTAAAGTGAGAATTTTTTGAGTTTTAGTGAATCACCAATTATAAGACGAAAGTCTCGGCAGATTATGGTCGGCGATGTTCCGGTGGGCGGAGATGCGCCTATATCAGTTCAAAGTATGACTAATACACCAACGTCTGATGTTGCTGCAACTGTCGCGCAGATTGAAAGTATTCAGCAAGCTGGTGCGGATATTGTCAGAGTATCAGTGCCCTCTTTGGCAGAGGCTGACGCCTTCGGAGAAATACGTAAAAGAGTGTCAGTTCCATTGATAGCCGACATTCATTTTGATCATAAAATCGCCCTTCGAGTAGCTGATCTTGGTGTGGACTGTCTACGCATTAATCCTGGTAATATTAGCCGAGAAGATCGCTTACGAGAGGTCATCTGCAAAGCTAAAGATCTAAATATCCCTATCCGTATTGGTGTTAACGCGGGGTCTTTGGGTAAAGACTTATTGCGTAAGTATGGTGAGCCAACGGCAGAAGCAATGGTTGAGTCCGCTATGCGTAATGTTGACCGGCTCGATAAATATGATTTTCAGAATTTTAAAGTGAGTGTCAAAGCGTCAGAGATATTTATGGCGCAGGCCGCGTATCGAGATCTGGCAAAGCGTATTGAACAACCATTGCATTTGGGTATCACCGAAGCGGGTGGGCTTCGTTCTGGAACTGTAAAGTCTGCGATTGGTCTAGGTGCTTTATTGCTCGATGGCATTGGCGATACTATCAGAATCTCTTTGGCCGCTGATCCAGCTGAGGAGGCAAGAGTAGCGTGGGCTATGTTGCGCAGCCTCAGGCTTAGATCCAAGGGTATAAATTTTATTGCCTGCCCTAGTTGCTCACGACAAAATTTTGACGTGATCTCTACGGTTAATGCGCTAGAGGCGCGTCTAGAAGACATCACAGTTCCCATGGATGTCTCCATTATTGGCTGTATCGTAAATGGTCCCGGAGAAGCTAAGCTTTCTGACTATGGCCTTACCGGTGGCTCTCCCGCTAATCTGGTTTATCTTGATGGTATGCCCGATCACAAAATAAGCCAAGAAAGTTTGGTTGATCAATTAGAAACTGAAATTCGCGCTAAAGCAGCTGCCAAGGAAGCGCAGATGGCGATTGATGCCGAACAAATTATCGCACGAGGCTAGGATAGATCTATTATGAAAATTCAATCCTTACGTGGTATGCACGATCTCCTTCCTGATCAGTCAACGACATGGCAGTATCTTGAAAAAACTGTAGCCAATATATTGAGCCGCTACAGCTATAAAGAAATCCGCTTTCCTATTGTCGAGCAAACGGAGCTATTTAAGCGCTCTGTTGGCGAGGCAACAGATATCGTTGAAAAAGAGATGTATACCTTTGAAGATCGTAATGGTGATCAGTTGAGTTTGCGTCCAGAAGGTACTGCCGGTTGTGTCCGAGCATGCACGCAAAATGGTCTTCTACATAATCAAACTCAACGTTTATGGTACACAGGTCCTATGTTTCGGCATGAGCGACCACAAAAAGGTCGGCTGAGGCAATTTCATCAGATTGGCGTTGAAGCCTTCGGTCTAAGTGGCCCTGATATTGATGCAGAATTACTGTTATTAACGGCGAGATTATGGAAAACGCTAAAAATCGATCATGTAGTAACGTTGCAGATCAATTCATTGGGTACATCGTCCGATCGTAAAATGTATCGTGGCGAGTTAGTCGAATATCTTACCCAGCATTACCAGGTATTAGATGAAGATAGCCAACGACGATTATTGACTAATCCGATGAGAATACTGGATAGCAAGAACAAGGATGTGCAAAAAATTCTTGAAAATGCCCCTGTTCTCAGTGATTTTATTGATCAGGAATCGCGTCAGCATTTTGAGCAACTATGCTCCATCTTAGACGCGGCTAATATCAGTTATGACATTAATCCAAAATTAGTCAGAGGCCTGGATTATTACTCAAAGACTGTGTTTGAGTGGGTAACATCAAGTCTTGGTGCTCAGGGGACCATTTGTGCTGGCGGTCGTTATGACGGTTTGGTAGAGCAGTTAGGTGGAAAACCCTGTCCTGGTGTCGGTTTTGCTATGGGGTTAGAAAGGCTTGCGCTATTGCTTGACGATTTGAATACTGTCCCGGATAGTGTTGCCCAAACTGTCGATGTCTATATAGTTGCGGTGGGGAATACCATGTCAGATGCAATGGTGCTGAGTGACATGTTACGTAGCCGATGTCCGACCCTTCGTTTTGAGAGTCATTGCGGTGGGGGTAGTTTTAAATCACAAATGAAAAAAGCTGATAAAAGTGGCGCACACGTTGCTATTATTCTTGGCGAGGACGAAATAATCAATAAAACTGGTGGAGTAAAGTATCTCCGCCAAGAACATCCGCAAGAAACTGTTGTCCAAAGCGAATTGGCTGACTTATTAAATACATTTTTTACTGATTGAGGAACACCCGTGGCAGAAGAGCGTACTGAAGAAGAGTTAATTGAAGCATTAAAAATTTGGTGGCAAGAGAATAGCCTTAAAGTTATCGCTGCGATTGTATTGATTGTAGGTGGCTACTTTGGTTGGCAGTCCTGGCAACAAAACCTTACCGTTGAATCGGAGGAGGCATCAAGCCTTTGGCAAGCTAGCATAGAGATTGTCGCGACTCAGCAACCAGGAGAGCTACTGGACAGCGAGCAGCAAAAGGTGGTCACTGGTAATGCGGATAAATTAAAAGCTGACTTCAGTGGTACCGCCTACGCGCACTTAGCTGCGGCATTAAAAGCTAAGTTAGCGGTAGAGCGTGGTGATTTAGACCTTGCTGCAGACGAATTGCAATGGTCCTTGGATAATGGATCCTCAATGGCGACTGAAATTCTTGTGCGCTTGCGATTAGCGCGAGTAGAAGCCGCTCGAGATAATGTTGAACTGGCATTACAGATGCTCCAAGGTGTTAATCCAGGGGCGCACAAATCTGCTTATGAAGAAGCTAAAGGTGATTTTTATATGCTCCTAGGTAATACACAGGCAGCATATTCAGCCTATGATGCGGCGATAGTGGCTAATAAATCTACAGATCAAATTGTACGGAATGTGCTAGAACTGAAGATTGGACAGGTACGCCCTGCGCAGCAACCTCAGGTTCTGCCAAGTTCTGACGAGGCTAGCAAATCCGTAGATATGGCCAGTGAGGACAGCCAATGAAAAAACTGGGTCTTCTAATGTGCTTACTTGCTCTTTCAGGGTGTAGTTTGTTTAGTGACGAGGACGATATTGCCATTACGCCGGCTAAATTAGTCGATTTTACCTCCGAGGTTTCGATTGAGCGCCGCTGGTCTGTCAGTGTTGGTTCAGGCACCAAAGACTACCTAATTAGTCTTCGTCCAGCAGCTAGTAGAGATACTATTTTTGCTGCAGATTATACAGGGCAAGTTACCGCGCTTGATCTCACTTCGGGTAAAAAGAGGTGGGAAATTAATCTGGATACCATGGTGACCGGAGGCGTTGGTTATGGCGCTGGAATGGTCATGGTAGGCACTGTTGAAGGAGTTGTCTATGCGCTTAATGCGACCGATGGTTCTACTTTGTGGACTAGTCAGGTGACCTCTGAAGTACTCTCGAGCCCGAAAACTAATGGTAATGTTGTAGCTGTCCACAGTATTGATAATCAGATGGTCACACTGGATGCCAAAACGGGAGAAGAGCTTTGGCGGCATGATGGGGACGCGCCAATCTTAAGTGTTCGAGGAACGAGTGAATCAGTGGTTACCAGCAATATGGTCTTATCTGGATTTGACTCGGGTAAATTGATCGCTTTCAATCCCAGCAATGGCTCTGTGATTTGGGAAACACGCGTTGCCCTCCCGAAGGGTCGAACAGAACTAGAGCGTATGGTTGATATTGATGGTGAGCCACTATTGGTAGGTGATGTTATCTATGCAGCCACTTATCAAGGCCGTCTTGGTGCTATTTCGCGTGGTACCGGACGAAATCTTTGGTCTCAGGACACTTCTTCACATCATGCTCCGGCTCATCGTGCAGGAAAAATTTACGTCACGGCTGAAGAAGATTCGATCCAGTCCTTTGGTTCAGGAAACGGGCAAAAAGTATGGACTAATGATGAGCTATTTTTACGTCAGGCAACAGGCCCTGCGGTGCTTGGTGGAACTATTGCGGTTGCGGATGCTGAAGGCTTTTTACACCTGCTAGATGCCGAAGATGGACATTTCGTTGGTCGAATTAAAGTCGATGGGAGTGGTGTTAGTGCACCCTTGTTGAGCGTTGGAGATAGCCTTATTGTTCAGGCCAATAATGGCAGTATCAGTGTGTATGAAATTCAGTAGCGAAAAATATTGTTAATTGCAGTAGAATGCCGCACTTAAACCATGCGGCATTTTTTATTCTATGATTCCTGTTATTGCCCTAGTGGGCCGTCCTAATGTAGGAAAATCTACTCTATTTAATCGACTCACTCGTAGTCGCGATGCTCTTGTGGCTAACTATTCGGGACTTACCCGAGACCGTAAATATGGCGATGGTGAAATGTTTGATCGTCGCTTTATGGTAATAGATACCGGTGGCATTAGTGGTGAAGAGGAGGGTATTGATGCCGAAATGGCTGAGCAGTCTTTGCTAGCCATGGATGAGGCAGATATTGTTTTGTTTATTGTCGACTGCCGTTCAGGGGTGACTTCAGCAGATTACATGATTGCAGAAAAGTTACGTCGAAAAAATCGTAAAGTCTTCTTAGTCGCTAATAAAATTGATGGTTTGGATCCTGCCGCTGCGCTGGCCGATTTTTATCAGATGGGCTTCTCTGGTATGTATCCCACTACAGCGACTCATGGTCGTGGCGTACGCTCAATGATGGAGGAGGTGTTAGCACCTTATCCGGAATATATTGAACCTGAGGATGATGGCTCCAACAGCATAAGAATTGGCGTTGTTGGCCGCCCTAATGTGGGTAAATCTACCTTAGTTAACCGCCTCTTAGGCGAAGACCGCGTGGTTGTTTTTGACGAACCAGGGACCACCCGGGATAGTATTTACATCGATTTTGAGCGTCATGGGCAGAACTACACGCTAATTGATACAGCCGGTATTCGAAAGCGCAAAAATGTGAAGCTTGCTATTGAGAAATTCTCGATTGTTAAAACGCTACAAGCTATTGATGATGCTAATGTTGTTGTTCTAATGGTTGATGCTCATGAAGGCTTGGTAGATCAAGACCTCCATCTGATGGGCTCTGTCATTGATGCTGGGCGTGGTTTGGTGATTGGTATCAATAAGTGGGATGGACTTGATCCGGATAAGCGAGACCACATTAAAGTAGAGATAAAACGACGCTTACAATTTGCTGATTTTGCTGACGTCCACTTTATTTCGGCGCTACATGGAACGGGGGTTGGTAACCTTTATGACTCCATCGGTGCCGCTTATAGAGCGGCGACTGACGCATTGAGTGCCTCGCGCCTGACCAAAGTGCTAGAAGGAGCTGTTGAAGAGCATCAGCCACCGTTGGTGCATGGGCGACGTGTTAAGTTACGCTTTGCTCACGCTGGAGGTCGCAATCCTCCGGTTATTATTATTCATGGCAATCAGACAGATGCAGTACCGGCGCAATATACCCGTTATCTGGAGAAAATTTTCCGTCGTGAACTAGGTCTGCACGGAACCCCAGTGAGAGTTGAATATCGTACTGGAGAAAATCCGTATAAAAACAAGGCCGTCACAGCTAACGATCGTGCTGGAATGAAGCGTAAAAAAATTGTTAAATACAGCAAAAGAAACGATTAATGTGCTTTTCCTTTACTTGATATGATCCAAAGGTAGTTCGGTACGCTGAACTACCTTGCGCAATACAAAGCTGGTTTTAATGCTTCGTACTCCGTCTACTAGATTAAGTTTTTTCAACAAAAATCGCTGGTAATAGTCCATATCTGGCATGACTACTTTTAGTAAGTAATCAGCGTCACTGCCCGTGATTAGCGAGCATTCTAATACCTCAGGCCAGGCACTTATACATCTGTCGAAATTCTCTAGTCGAGCAGACTCTTGGTTTTCAAGACAGACCATGACATAAATACTGATTGGTAGGCCCAACTGGTCTTGATTAAGCAGAGTGATCTGGCGATTTATAATGCCTGCGTCTTGGAGCATCTTTACCCGTCGCGCACAGGGCGATGGCGATAGTCCAATCCGCTCTGACAAGTCTAGATTAGTCAGGCTACCATCCGCTTGAAGTTCTTGAAGAATACGTCGATCGATACGGTCTAGTTGTGGTATTGACATATATAGCCTCAAAAAAGAAAAAAGTTACACAAAGTCGCTATTATAGATGTAAATGAAGGTTTTATAAGAGAGAAAAAGCTCAATTTGTGACGTTATAATTTAAATCTACCACACTGATGACAGGGTAAGTTTAAATGGATAGAAATAAAAAATTAGCTTTTTCAACTAGGGCGGTACATAGCGGTTATCAATCATCTGAAAATCAGGGGTCACTCAACCCCCCTATCTACATGACATCAACGTTTTGTTTTGACACAGTAGAGCAGGGCGCAGCGCGATTTTCTGGTGAAGAGTCAGGTCATTTTTACAGCCGCATATCAAATCCGACCCAAGCTGTTCTAGAAACACGCCTGGCAGATCTTGAAGACGGAGAGGCCGCTTTGGCGACGGCATCGGGCATGGGGGCTATCAGTGCAACCTTTTGGACAATAGTGTCCCCCGGTGACCATGTGTTAGTGGACAAAACCGTGTACGGATGTACCTTCTCTTTCATGGAGCATGGGCTGAAGAAATTTGGCATTGAAGTGACCTATGTTGACTTTACTAAGCATGATGAGATCAATGCTGCGCTGCAGTCTAATACCCGAGTTGTGTACTTTGAGAGCCCGGTAAATCCATCGATGCGCATACTTGATATTCACCAAATCAGCCTTTTAGTCAAAGATTACTCCAATGACATTCACATTGTTGTTGATAACACCTACTGCACGCCAGCTTTGCAGAGGCCACTTACCATGGGTGCTGATATTGTGGTCCACTCGGCGACTAAATATCTGGGTGGCCACGGCGATTTAATCGCTGGAGCTGTAGTGGGTCGAACTAATATGATAGAAAATATAAGACTCCACGGACTCAAAGATATGACTGGGGCCGTTATTTCCCCCATCAACGTATTTCTAGTGTTGAGAGGTATTAAAACCCTACAGCTACGTATGGAGAGACACTGTCAAAATGCACAGATTGTCGCTGAAATGCTCGAGGCTCACTCTGCGGTTGAGAGCATATCTTATCCTGGGCTCCCGAGTGATTCAGGCCATCAATTAGCAAAGCGACAGATGGATGGATTTGGTGGCATGATTGCTTTTGAGCTCAAAGCCGGCTTCAGGGGCGCGGTAAAAACGCTCAATGCGCTGCAGTTAATCAAGCGAGCGGTTAGTTTGGGCGATACTGAAACGTTAATTCAGCATCCTGCCAGCATGACTCATTCTACCTACACACCAGAACAGCAAGAAATACACGGTATTACGCAGGGGCTGATTAGAATTTCGGTTGGTCTTGAATGTGTTGATGACATCTTAGCGGATCTTAATCAGGCTTTAGACGCATAACAATGGGTCAGCTATTTCTTGAGACGTCAGTAGTTGTGGTTTTAGTGACTTCAATATGAAGCTCTCCATCGGTTAGTCGCGCCCTGAGATTTTCTCCCTTGCTAACCGATGTAATACTTTTTATGACTTGATTGTTAGCATCACGGATAACTGAAAAACCGCGGCCGAGTATTTTAAGCGGACTCACCGCGTCCAGCAGATGCAGTGTTTGTTCGGTATGACTCACTTTTTCCTTGAGCTGCTGGTTAACTACTTTGGATAGCTGTAAAACTGCGCTCTGAACATGCTGCTTTTGCCGTGCTAACGCATCTCGTGGGTGCTGGCGCAACAAACGATCTCGACTCAAGATAGTTTGATGACGATAGACTTGTATCATGCCTTTTATTGAACGCCTCAAGCGAATATCTAAGTGATCCAGATGCTGTGCTTGCTCTTGAAGCTTTCGTCCTGGGTGTTGCAGGCGATTGCGTAAATCGACAGTTTTTTGGCCTAAACTTTTTAATCGCCGGCTTATTGAGTTGGCCAATAATGTTTCTAGTCCGGCAAATTGAGCTATTAATTCATCGCCGTCTAAACTGACTAATTCGGCTGCGGCAGAGGGTGTGGGCGCACGAAGATCTGCAACAAAGTCAGCAATGGTAAAGTCAATTTCATGACCTACGGCACTAACCACGGGAATTTTGCTATGAAATATAGCACGAGCTACCGACTCTTCATTGAACGGCCATAAATCTTCTAAAGAGCCACCACCGCGACCAACAATTAAAACATCACATCCATCATTGTCATTGTCATTGGCATTCGCTATCGCTGCGACTATTTGACTGGCGGCTTGGTCGCCTTGCACTGCGGTAGGGAAGAGCGTGACTTTGATGCTGGGGAATCTGCGTTTTAAGACAGAAAGAATATCTGTAAATGCCGCACCTGTGGAGGAGGTTACAACACCAACATGATTAATTGATCGTGGTATAGCTTGTTTGTGGGTCTGATCAAATAAGCTCTCATTAGCGAGTTTGGCTTTTAGTTGATCAAATTGCCGCTGTAGTGCACCAAAGCCAGCTTCTTCCATATGCTCAATGATGAGCTGGTAGTCACCACGTCCCTCGTACAGGCCCACTCTGCAGCGCACTAGTACTGAAATGCCATTGCCTGGTTTAAAGTTAACGCGCATATTACTATTTTTGAACATGGCGCAGCGAACCTGCGCGTTCTGATCTTTAAGCGTTAGATACCAATGACCTGAACTTGGGCGAGCAAAATTTGAAATTTCGCCTTCTACCCATAACAGCGGGAGCGTACTTTCAAGTAATTGACGTACAGTGCGATTGAGTTCACTTACGGTAAAAATTTGGCGATTATGGGTATCTGTAGGCATGCCCACATTGTAGTGAAATGGGCTGCGGAAGGTAACTAATTTAAGCATTCTATTTCTATCTATTTTTTGTACAGGACGTAAAAAAAATATCAAAATCAGTGCCTTATCACCGTTTAATCTAATAGCGCTAGTGTCAAATAAATGTTTACCTTATAGCCCCTGAGGCATATAATTCACCGCTTATTTTTTAAACCCTATTGAGTACTCTCTAATTGAGACTACTGAGGTAAGCGTTCATTATGCTACGAATCTCTAACGAAGCACTCACCTTTGACGACGTCCTTCTCGTCCCAGGGTATTCTGACGTCACTGCAAAAGATGTGACCACCCGCTCTCAGCTAACACGTGGCATTACCATGAATATCCCGCTGGTTTCAGCGGCTATGGATACCGTTACTGAATCGCGCTTAGCTATTGCTATTGCGCAAGAAGGTGGTGTTGGTATTGTTCACAAGAGTATGACAATTGAGGATCAAGCCAGAGAAGTTTGGGCGGTCAAAAAGTATGAGAGTGGTGTGGTTAAAGATCCCTTCACTATCGAATCATCGGCCACGCTAGAGCAGTTACATGCGCTCACTATGGCGAATAATATTTCGGGTGTCCCCATTCTTGAGAACGGTAACCTAGTAGGGATCGTGACGCGCCGAGATGTGCGTTTTGCGACCGATATGAGTGCCTGTGTAACCTCAGTAATGACGCCTAAAGATCGATTAGTTACTGTAAAAGAAGGCGCTGGTGCTGATGAGGTAAGAGCACTACTTCATAAGCACAGAATAGAAAAAGTCATGGTGATTAATGATGCCTTTGAGTTAAAGGGCCTAATTACAGTTACCGACATTGATAAAGCTGAACAATATCCCCATGCCTGTAAAGATGATCAGGGTCGTTTAATCGTTGGCGCCTCAGTCAGTGTTGGTGAAGGGACCGATGAGCGTATAGAAGCCCTGATTCATGCCAATGTTGATGTTCTTGTAGTAGATACTGCCCATGGGCACTCGATGAATGTATTAAACCGAGTAAGGTGGATCAAAAAGAATTTCCCAGATGTGCAAGTGATTGGGGGCAACGTAGCGACTGGCGAGGGTGCTAGAGCACTAGTTGATGCTGGAGCAGACGGCGTTAAGGTTGGCATCGGGCCAGGGTCTATTTGTACAACACGCATTGTTACTGGAATTGGCGTACCTCAAGTCACCGCAATTGCTAATGCGGTAGAGGCCCTAAAAGGGACTGGCGTACCTGTTATTGCCGATGGTGGAATTCGTTACTCTGGCGACATGGCAAAAGCTATTGTTGCCGGTGCAAGTTCGGTGATGATGGGCTCCATGCTAGCCGGTACTGAGGAAGCACCAGGCGAAATTGAAATGTTCCAAGGTCGCTCTTATAAAAATTATCGAGGTATGGGTTCTTTAGGTGCTATGTCGCATTCTATGGGATCAAGTGACCGTTACTTCCAAGATGCTAGTGCTGTTGAAAAATTAGTACCAGAAGGTATTGAAGGCCGAGTGCCTTATAAGGGGCCAGTATCCAATATTATTCATCAAATGATGGGTGGTTTGCGTTCTGCCATGGGATACACCGGTTGTACAACAATCGAGCAAATGCGCACTGAACCCGAATTTGTGCGAGTGACCTCTGCGGGCATGGGCGAGAGTCATGTGCACGATGTTCAGATTACCAAAGAAGCACCTAACTACCCAGCAGGCGGACGATAAGGCTAGCGGTAGCGAGTGATTACATAATGTTTAATGAAGGGCTGGGCTGGTTAGTCTAGCCTTTTTACTTTAAGGGCAACTAATGATAGATCTACATTCGCAAAAAATTCTTATTCTTGATTTTGGTTCTCAATATACCCAGCTAATTGCCCGTCGTGTGCGTGAGATTGGTGTGTTCTCTGAAATCAGAGCCTGGGATATTACAGAAGAAGAAATACGCGAATTTAATCCCCAAGGATTTATTCTATCCGGTGGTCCTGAGTCGGTTACTGGAGGGGCTAGCGCACCTAGAGCACCAGACTGCGTGTTTACAATGGGATTGCCGGTGCTTGGCATTTGCTATGGCATGCAGACAATGGCCGGCCAGTTAGGTGGAGAGGTTGCTACCTCTGATGTTCGAGAGTTCGGCTATGCCCAAGTGAAAGTGGAGGGTGTGTCTGCTTTACTGGGTGATCTTAATGACCATGCCAATACTGGTGGGGCTGCATTGTTAGATGTATGGATGAGCCATGGAGACAAAGTTGTGGCTATGCCTGAAGGCTTCAGTTTAATGGCCTCTACAGAGTCATGTCCGATTGCTGGGATGGTTAACGAAGAAAAGAAATTTTATGGTATTCAATTCCATCCTGAAGTGACCCACACCCTGCAAGGCGAAAACATCTTCCAGCACTTTGCTCTAGAAATTTGCGGTTGCGAGCCACTCTGGACTGCTGCCGCCATTATTGAAGATCAAATTACTCGAGTTCAACAGCAGGTGGGTGACAGTCATGTCCTACTGGGTCTCTCAGGCGGTGTTGATTCCTCTGTAGTTGCCGCGCTGCTGCATAAGGCTATTGGTGATCAGTTAACGTGCGTCTTTGTTGATAACGGCCTGTTACGTAAAAATGAAGGCGACGCAGTGATGGAGATGTTCGCCAAGAATATGGGTGTAAAGGTAATTCGCGCCAATGCCCAAGACAAGTTTTTAAATGGTTTAGTGGGTGTTAGTGATCCAGAGGCTAAGCGTAAAGTTATTGGTAATACATTCATCGAAATTTTTGATGAAGAGTCCAATAAAATTGATAACGTCAACTTTTTAGCTCAAGGCACTATTTACCCTGATGTTATTGAGTCAGCGGCCTCCAAAACGGGTAAGGCGCACGTCATTAAATCTCACCACAATGTGGGTGGCTTGCCAGATGATATGGCCCTTGACCTAGTTGAGCCACTGCGCGAATTGTTTAAAGATGAAGTACGTAAAATTGGTGTTGAGCTTGGGCTGCCCTACGATATGGTCTATCGTCATCCATTCCCTGGCCCTGGTCTGGGCGTCCGTATCCTGGGTGAAGTTAAAAAGGAATATGCTGATATCCTTAGAGAAGCCGATGCCATCTTTATTGAAGAGCTGCATAACTCCGGCTGGTATCAAAAAACCAGTCAAGCCTTTGCGGTGTTCTTGCCTATCAAGTCAGTTGGTGTGGTCGGGGATGCTCGTCGTTATGAGTGGGTCATTGCGCTCCGCGCTGTCGAGACTATTGATTTCATGACGGCTAGATGGGCGCATCTGCCTTATGAGCTGCTAGAAAAAGTTTCTAACCGCATTATCAACGAAATTACCGAAGTCTCTCGCGTAACCTATGATGTTTCTAGTAAACCGCCGGCAACTATTGAGTGGGAATGAGCGTGTTCCTCTCAAAACCCCATTCTATATAGGTTTAGTACTCTAAAAGTTGTTACAAAATTGTTGCAAACTCC